>Ga0116185_1001731_pt1 | contig 21304 bp, 16 predicted proteins | sample AD_JPNNA7_MetaG_FD_89754 | JGI IMG/M metagenome (GOLD analysis project Ga0116185, IMG submission 89754) | Active sludge microbial communities of municipal wastewater-treating anaerobic digesters from Japan - AD_JPNNA7_MetaG | ecosystem: Engineered > Bioreactor > Anaerobic > Digestate | place...
AATTATCTTTAGCAATGAGGAGGCGAAGTTGGTTTGAAGGAATTTGGTCCAGTACAAATCTCTTCAGTTGGCCATTTGTTGCATCAAAAATAAATTTCTAATGACAAATCTGGGTTCAATTAATTTGTTTTAAGTCAAATGAAAAGTGTTATCATTATTGTAGCTTAGGTTGTTCATTATTACCATTAACTACAACTCAGTTCAAAAAATAATTTGGAGTTCTAAATCTATACTCTTTACCAATTTCTCGTTTTGGTCCATGTTTTCTCCGCTATTTTGGGAATGGGACCTGGCTTTGTTATGATTTATATCGTCACAAGAGCAACTAACATGACAGAATTAAGACATGCTTATTTAATCCGTAACAGATTACACAACTTTGTTATGGTTGGCGGAACTTTACTACTGCTTTCAGGTTTGGGATTAGGTGCAATCAATACTTATTTATTTAATGCATTCTGGTACCTTACAAGCTTAATACTTTTTATTGTTGCTCTGGCATTTGGACCGATTTTATTAACACCGAGATCAAAACCTATTAAAGAGCTGTTGAAAAATTATAACGGTGATGAGATTCCTGAAGAATATTATGTGCTTGCAAAGAAACTGTTCTTTTTTGAACGGCTTGAGAATCTGATTTTTCTGGCAATTATCGTTCTGATGATTTTAAAACCATATTAAGAAAATTAGTTAAACAAAAAATTAATTGACAAAAACATACTGTTAAATATTTAAGGATGAATAAAGAAATGAAACCTAATGAAGAACTTGATGTAAGAACTCTTATTCCAATTAAAAGGCACGAGCTTTTATTAAAAATATTTAAAGATCTTCCTGTAAATGAAAGTTTTGTTTTTATAAATGATCACGATCCGATTCCTTTGTATTATGAGTTCCGTTCGATACACGGCGATGTTGTCGGTTGGGAATATCTTAATCGCGGCGGCAGGGAATGGAAAGTAAAAGTAACACGAACTGAAGCCTCAAAAGAGCGGGAGATGAAAAATGTTGCAACGCTTCTTGATCTTCGTAAAGTTGATAAAAAAGATTGGAAGCAAATAGTATTTCATCGTTACGGAATGATGGAAGAGGACACAACAATGGAACTTATTGCTAAAGAGGATCTGAAAGAAATTGAAACAATCTTTAAAGAAAAGTTTGCAGGAAAATATAGTTGGATTTCTAAAAGTAAATCTCCTGAGGAATTTGTAATTCATATTCGGAAAGAAGATAACAGCGGTTTGGGAGATACAGGTTATTCAGTAGTAAATGAATTTGATGTGCGACCATTTCCGCCTTCAGAGCGGCACGAAATGTTCTACAAAGCATTTGCAGATATAAAACCGGGCGAGGCTTTTGAATTTTTTAATGATCACGACCCGAAACCGTTATATTATCAGATGGAAGCAGAAAGTAAGGAACCGTTCAGATGGGAATATCTGGAAAGCGGACCGGATGTCTGGAAAGTAAGAGTGATTAAAGTAAAGCCTGAGTAGTTATTTTATTAAGTTAAATTGTCAGATTGAGCTTGTCGAAATCTGACATCTAAGATTATTAGCAGAAAAGAGATTCAATTGTGCTGAATTCAGCAAGATAACTTTTCAGATTTTTTAATATTTTTCATTTAAAAGAATTTTAAAGTTGAGGTAACAATTGCTTTGTATTTATCACGAATCAACCGATCCTTATTTTAATATCGCTACAGACGAATATATTCTGAAGCATATTCAAGAAGATTGTTTTATGTTATGGCGGAATGATAACGCTATTATCGTTGGCAAATTTCAAAATACGCTCTCGGAAATAAATTATGAATATGTTAAGGAACATAATATCTCTGTTGTCAGAAGACTTTCAGGCGGCGGTGCTGTTTATCATGATTTAGGAAATTTAAACTTTTCTTTTACTGAGTCAGGTAAGGATACTAATTTATCTGACTTTGAAAAATTTACAAGACCTATCATCGAAGTAATTAGAAGCCTTGGTGTTGATGCCCGTTTTGAAGGCAAAAATGATTTGGTGATTGATGGCAGGAAATTTTCAGGAAATGCCGCACACATTTATAATAATAAAATTCTGCATCATGGCACTATTCTTTTTGCATCTGAGATGAGAAACATAAGTGAAGCATTAAGAATTAATCCGGTAAAATATATTGATAAAGCAGTTAAGTCTGTTCCAAAAAGAGTTACAAATATTTCGGAACATTTAAAAAATCCTATAACCCTGGAAGAGTTTGCTAAAAAGTTAATGGATCATGTCCTTTCAACCTATCCAAATGCCCGTCTTTATGAATTTACAGAAGAGGATAAAAAGAAAATTCAGAAGCTCAGAGACGAAAAATATGCTACTTATGATTGGAATTTTGGAAAATCACCTGAGTATAATTTTAAGAAAGCTGTCCGCACCGGCGGTGGTTTACTTGAAATGAATCTTGAAGTAAAAAACGGCTTAATTGAAAAAGCAAAGATCTTCGGGGATTTCTTTTCAGAAAAAGGAATTGAAGATATAGAAAACGCTTTGACCAATGTTCACCACGAAGAGAAAAATCTAAGAGAAATTTTATCCAAGTTTCCGATTGAAAAACATTTCCGCAATATTAATGTTGATGATCTAATCGCTGCTATGTTTTGATGTTTAAATCATCACAACCTTAAGAAATAATTTTATTTATTTTGAAACTGATTTTCAGCGAAAAGCTTTGTTGTTGAACAAACGCAGATCCTGAAATAAATTCAGGATGACGGATAAAATAGATTCTGAAATAAACTCAGAATGACAAGTAAGGCAGATTCTGAAATGAATTCAGAATGACAAGTAAGGCAGATTCTGAAATGAATTCAGAATGACAAGTAAGGCAGATTCTGAAATGAATTCAGAATGACGAACAAGGCAGATTCTGAAATAAATTCAGGATGACAAACGAACAAAATTATAGAAGGAGATAAAATTATGACACTAACGAAAGCACTCATTTCAGAAATTGAACACGAAGCCGTTAACACTAAGAAAATGTTGGAGCGGGTTCCAGCAGATAAATTTGATTGGCAGCCACATCCAAAATCAATGACACTAAAACAACTTGCAACTCATATCGCAAATTTGTCCAGACGAACGAGTCAGATTGTCACCACTAAGAATCTAGATCTTGCGGATAGCTCAATTAAGAAACCTGAAATAAATAACACTCAGGATTTGTTAAAAGAACTTGAAGAAGGAACCAAGCAATCAATTGACGCATTAAAATCTGTTACAGATAAAGATTTAAATGAAAACTGGATTATGCGAAGAGGTGATCATATTATAATTAATATGACAAAGGCTGCTGCAATACGAAATATGGGATTGAGTCATTTGTATCATCACAGAGCACAGTTGGGAGTGTATCTTCGCTTGTTGGATATTCCTGTCCCCGGAATGTATGGACAGAGTGCAGATGATAAATTGCAGGCAAAAGGATAAAATATTATTTTATACCATCTCAGTTGTTGATAGCTTATTAACTAATCGAATAAATTTTTTAATTATAAGGAATTGATATAATGAACAATGTATTTGACTCAATTAGACAAAATGAATTAGCAGAAAAATTTCACGCACTGCATCATAAAGATGAAATGCTTGTTTTACCAAATGCCTGGGATAGTGCTTCTGCAAAAATATTTGAAGAATCAGGTTTTCAGGCAATCGCAACAACGAGTTCGGGAATTTCCTGGTCGTGCGGATATAAAGACGGAGAACACATTCCACCCGATTTAATGATTGAAGTAATTAGCCGAATTGCACATTCAGTAAAAGTTCCTGTTACCGCTGATATTGAAGCAGGATATTATGGAGATGATATTGATAAATATTCAAAGTTCATCAGCAATGTAATTGAAGCCGGTGCGGTTGGAATAAATTTAGAAGATGGTGATTCAAAAACCAGAAGGTTGGTTGATATTAATCTTCAGATAAAAAAATTAAAATCAGTAAAGGAAATTTCTAAACAGAAAGGCGTTAACTTATTTTTAAACGCAAGAACAGATGCGATTGAATTAGCAAAAGGAGATTTAAAAACTAAAATTCAGGTTTGTATTGAAAGAGCAAAAGCATTTGAAGAAGCCGGTGCAGATGGAATTTTTATTCCTTTTATAAAAGAAATTGAAACGGTTGCAGAATTAAAAAAAGCGATCAAACTGCCATTGAATATTCTTATAAATGATTTATTGAATATTGCTGAGTTAAGAAAACTAAAGGTGAATCGGGTTAGTGTTGGCGGCAAACCTATGTTAGCTTCTTTAAACATACTAAGAGTAATTGCAAGAGAATTGAAGAACGAGAATGACTGGCATTCACTTTTCGTAAAAGATCCGAATTATCCGCAAGTAAATAATTGGTTTGTGTAAACCTGGCTAGACAAATTTCAGTTAATAAAAATTCATTAAAATGTAAATTGTAATTATTTGATCAACCGATCAAAACAAACTTTTAATTCCCGTTACAGCAATCTGAAGCCCTACACAAAAGATTAAAAAAGCAAAAAAACGATTCGCAATTGTTTGTCCGTTAACACCTAACTTACTGACGATTAATTTTGTATTTCCATAAAAAAAATAAACTAAAATACACATCGCTATAATTGCTAAAAGCATTGCTGCAGTATTAATCAGATAGTTTAACCAGTCAGCATTTGAACTGTGTGCACTTAATGTGAAAAGCACAGAAATAGTTCCAGCGCCGGTTGTAATCGGAAAAGTAATAGGATAAAAAAGTTTATCATTTATATTTTTAGTCTGATTACTATTTGTAAGGTTTTCAATATCCTTTTCTTCATTCTGATTATCACCGCGTGTAGAAAGTGATTCCCAGCCCATAATGCAAATAACAATACCGCCGGCTAATTGTATAATCGGAATTGAAATGCCAAATAATTGTAATATCCAGCGACCTGCAAATAAAGTAACAACGCAAATTGAAAAAGCATTAAGAGAAATTTTTTTTACCGCTGCTTTTTTATCAGCATCCGATAGCTTCGACAGATACGGATTAACAATTAAAGCTGATCCGATAGGATTGATAATCGGAAACAAAGCAACAACGCTTATAAAAAGCATGTGAATAAAGCTATGTGAGTAGGCTAACATATCATCTTATTGTTTTAACTCAAAATTACATAATATTATTATTTTTCTCACCAGCTATATGATTTGTAAAATTTTATATAACATTTATTTGCGATGTTTATTTTTTATAAATAGCTGCAATATTAATTCACATTCAAAATAAATAAAAATTATTTTCAAGATACTTACATATAACTTACATTTTTTTAATAGAACTATTTTTATTTTTATTCCTAAATAAATAAGTTGATATCTGAATTTATTTTCAAACTTTATTAAATAAAAAGAATATGAAAGCAGTTCGTTTTACAGGAGTATTCAAACCTTTGGAAATGCAGGAAATACCGATTCCTGAAATAGGTAAGCGCGACATTTTAGTAAAAATTAAAGCAGCAGGAATTTGCCACTCTGATGCTCATTATCGTGCAGGGATTTCTCCTGTTAGTTTTACTCCGTTAACATTAGGTCACGAAGTAGCAGGAATAGTAGAGAAAATCGGCGAAAAAGTTACAAATGTAAAACCCGGAGACAGAGTTTGTCTTCATTATCTTATTACTTGCGGCGATTGTTATTACTGCTCAACCGGCAATGAACAATTTTGCAAACAAGGAAAAATGATCGGACATCATGCAAATGGGGGTTATGCAGAATACATTGCTATTCCTTCAAGAAATGCAATACATCTTCCGGATGAAATTCCGTTTGAACAAGGTGCTACTTTAATGTGTGCTTCTGCTACAGCTTATCATGCTTTGTTAAAGAGCAGGATAAAACCCGGAGATAAAGTGGCAGTGTTTGGTGTTGGCGGATTAGGGCAATCTGCAATACAGCTTGCGAAAGCATTCGGTGCATCAATGGTATTTGCAGTTGATATCAATGATGAAAAATTGAAGCTTGCTGCACAATATGGCGCCATTCCGATAAACGGAAAAATAACTGATCCGGTTGTAGAGATTAAAAAATTAAATGCCGGTAAAGGTATTGATGTTGCAATAGAAATGATTGGTTTGGCACAAACACAAAAACAGGCTCTTCAATCTGTTGGTCCTTTAGGGCGTGTAGTGCTGGTCGGACTTTCGGATAAAAATCTTTCTGTTAATACTTATAGTGAAATACTTGGGAATGAAGTTGAGTTGATTGGTTCAAATGATCATCTTTTACAGGAGCTGCCTAAGCTTATTGATTTTGCAGCAAAGAAAATGCTCGATACTTCACAAATTGTAACCCGCACAATTCCATTGGATGCTGATGCAATTAATAAAACTCTTGATGCTTTGGAAAAGTTTGATGCCGGAGTCCGAACAGTTATTGTTCCTTAAAAGCTTTTAAAAATTAATAGTATCAGAAGGATCGGTGAGAATTTACTGTTATATTTTGCAGGCGATCAAATAAAATGATTTAGATTCTTAATATTAGTGATCATATTTATTCAATTTTTTTATGTCTGATAATTCCTCATTTGAAAATAAACCTCAGCGACGTAGCTTTATTCTTGTTGCATTGATGCTTACTATGATGCTGGCTGCAATGGATTCAACTATTGTTTCGACAGCTATACCACACATAGTTTCTGACTTAGGCGGATTTACAAAATTTTCGTGGGTGTTTTCGATTTATCTTCTTGCGCAAACAGTTACTATTCCGGTTTATGGAAAGCTAACAGATCTTTTTGGCCGTAAGAAAGTTTTAATACTTGGAATCAATATATTTTTAATCGGCTCTGCTGCTTCTGCCGCTTCGTGGAATATTGGCTCACTTATATTCTTTCGTGGAATGCAAGGGCTTGGTGCTGGTTCGATTATGGCTACAGTAAATACTATTGCCGGTGATATTTACACGGTAGAAGAACGCGCAAAGATTCAGGGATATCTTTCGAGTATTTGGGGTATAAGTGCTATTGTCGGTCCAGCTTTAGGCGGCGCATTAGCTGAATATGTTAACTGGCGCTGGATATTTTTAATAAACCTTCCTATAGGTGCAGTATCAATTTATTTTATCACTTCATTTTTTAAAGAGCATATTGTTCCGGTAAAACCTGTGATTGATTACAAAGGCTCTGTTCTTATTCTGCTTACTTTAGCTCTGTTATTTATTTTTCTGCTGGAAGGCGGACAAGCCTGGTCATGGTTCTCTTATGAAAGTTTTGGCATTCTGTTTATTGTTTTGTTTTTGGCAGTTTGGACAGTTAACACTGAAAGAAAAACTTCCGATGCAATTATGCCCGCATGGCTTTGGAAGAATAAAACACTCGCATTTACAAATCTTGCAATGGCAGGAATGGGAATAGTAATGATGGGTCCTGAAACATTTCTTCCTACATTTGCACAAACTTCTCTTGGAATCGGAACTATTGCTTCAGGATTTATTTTAGCGAGCATGAGCCTTGGCTGGCCTACATCATCAGCTCTTTCAGGAAAAATTTATATGCGGATAGGCTTTAGAGATACTTCAATTATTGGTGCTGTTATTGTGCTTTTAGCTTTTACAGGATTTTTGTTAATACCGCGTCCGCAGCCTGTTTATCTGCTTGTATGCGATCAGGTTTTACTCGGCGCAGGATTTGGTTTGCTTTCAACACCATCTTTAGTTGGAATTCAATCTATGGTTTCCTGGCAGCAAAGGGGAGTTGTTACAAGTGCTAATATGTTTTCAAGAAATCTTGGTCAGAGTCTTGGTGCCGCAATTATTGGTGCCATCTTTAACAATTCATTTTTACAGCAGATGAAAAACGCACCTTCGGACATTCCTGCTGTAATAAAAGATATTATCGGAACATTTAATTCACCTGATTTAGCTGATACATCAAAAGAGTTTTTGCGCGGTGCTATAAATACATCTATGCACAATGTTTATTGGGGACTTATTCTTTTTACATTGATCATCATTCTCTGCCTTTATATTGTTCCGCAAAGAAGTGCTAAAGATAATACTCTTATTGATACCGGCAGTAAATAATCTTGCAGCTATTTGAATTGATTTTCTATATTTTGAAAATTATTAGAATCTGAAAATCATCCTTTAAAATATTCTTTGACTTTTGGAAAGACCTTTGTTCCAAGCAGTTCAATATTTTTCATCATTTGTTTATGATCCGGTCCACCAACATCTATATGAGCGATGTATTGTTCAATCTCAAACATTTCAATTGTCTTAATCAGTTTCTCAGCTACATAATCAGGTTCACCCATATACAATGCACCATCAGGTCCAATGCTTGCTTTGAAATTAGCAGGTGTATAAGCGCTTCTCCAGCCTCTTTCTCTTCCGATTTTGTTCATTGCGTGTGCATAATGCGGATAATAATCATTCATAATTTCTTCTTCCGAATCAGCAATGAATGTATGTGAATGAACTCCAATCTTCATCTTTTTTATATCGTGTCCGGATTGAGCATAAACTTCTTTATAATATTCAATCAAAGGTTTGAATTGTTCAGGGTTGCCGCCAATGATTGCAAAGACAATCGGTAATCCGAGCTTTGCTGCACGAAGCACAGAAGCAGGTGTTCCGCCGACAGCAATTGAAATCGGAATTTCTCTCTCAGGTCTTGGATAAATAGTTTGATTAACTATCGGCACACGGAATTGGCCTTTCCAATTAACAACCTCATTACTTCTTAAGGTAAGCAGCAGTTCAAGTTTTTCTTCAAATAGTTCATTATAATCTTCCAAGTTGTAACCAAACAACGGAAAAGATTCAATAAAACTCCCGCGTCCTGCCATAATTTCTGCACGATGATTTGAAATAAGATCAATCATTACAAAATCCTGAAACAGTTTTACAGGATCAGCAGAGCTTATAACATTTACTCCGCTTAATAACCGTATGTTTTTTGTAACTGAAGCAACAGAAGCCAATAAAATTTCGGGAGCCGGAACAGCATAATCCTCACGATGATGTTCGCCCATCGCAAATGAATCTATTCCAAGCTCATCTGCGAGTTTTACCTCTTCAATAATCTCTTTTAATCTTTCAGATGCTTTCTGATATTTTTTTGTTTGAAGGTCAAAACTCATATCTCCAAACATTCCAATTCCTAATTTCATATTAAAAATCTCAATTAAGTGGTTTATAAATTTTTGCTTTTTTAAGAAAAAGTATAAGCCAAATTAAACATTCAGTTCACAAACAAAAAGTCTGTTGCGCTGTATCATTAGTTAAAATTAAGAAAAGTTTAAATATCTAGAGCTTGAGTATTTAATAAACTAAGATAAAGTATAGATTCTTATTGTTTATGTGGTGTGTTATAATTTTTTACTGAGTAATTAGTAATTTCATTTAGCAAATCGACAATCTTGTTGTTGCTGAATTGTGTTCTGAACTTAATTTTTACTTTGCCGTCAAAGAATTTTTCGGCGTGTTTAATTTTGAATTTTTCTTCATCACGAAGTTCGTCTTTGCTATTTACATCCTTTGTCTCAATAATAAAGTTTAGTTTTTGCTCACCATCTTTGAATTTTACTATATAGGCAAAGTCAGGTGAATACGACTTACCTCCTGCAACCGGAATTTTAATTGAGTTCTTTGGAATTTTTGTAAATACAATTACTTCCTTAATCTCGGTTTTGATGTTTGTTTTCTCTAAATCAGAATCATAATACAATTCTTCAAAGAAATATGAATCTGCAACGTCTTCGTCTGAAAACAGAACGCCAACATCAGATGCGGAAATTTCATTCAGCACATTGCCTGTCTCGTCTGTTATTTTAGTAGGATGAATGCTGTTTGAAACCTTTTTATACTCTATCGAATATTTATCAAAAGCTTGTGTCATTAGGAAGAAGTCAAAATTCTGTTTGATTACTCGAAGTGTTGTTTGATTGAGATACTTATTTATTTCTGTTTCCGCATCAATAATTGATTGATGTATTGTTGAAATGTTAATGTTAAGAGTTTTTGATAATTCTTTTAAAAAGTCGCTATATTTCATCGTTGAAATGTTTACAGCCTTTCGATTGTAAACCGATTCTGGTTCGTTTACTACTGCTTTGTTGTCCTTGATTTCAACTTTTGAAATTCTCTCATTAATTCCTTCAGAAGTAAAATTACCCTTTTGTGTTTTCAGAAATTCAATAAACAAAGTTTTAAAACTTGCTTCGTTCTTAAACTTATATTCAAGAATTACTTTCTCATTCAGTTTTTCCCAAAGGTCTTTCAACTCTTGATATTTTTCTGTCCTTACAATAATTTTCTTTTTAGGGTCAGTTGCTTTGCGAACCTTGTTTGAATTAACGCCTTCAAATATTCGTGAATAGTTCTGTTTGATGTAATCAAAACCGCCAGCCTTAAATGAGTTTGTCCTTGTGATTACATTATTTGTGTCTAAAACTTCCAAAAGTTCATCCTCAGTAGTTTCGTATAGTTCACAAATCTTTTTAATCATCTGCTCAGTAAGTTTATCAGGAACTTGCTCAATGGAAATTGCTCCTGATTTCTGATTGATTTCATTGACTAACTTATCTACAAAGTCACTTTCGGTAAAGTCAACAAAGTAGTTGAGATAAAATTGTTCGTCCTTTACACGATTGCCGTATTCGTTTACTGGCAACCGCAAGCCACGCCCAACTTCCTGCAATTTTGATATTTCACTTCCGCTGCTGCGGAGTTTACAAATTTGAAATACATTCGGATTATCCCAACCTTCGCGCAAAGTCCATTTTGAAAAAATAAATCGTCTTGGATTTTCCAAATCAAGCATTGCTTGTTTATCGTGTAAGATTTCGTTTATCTCTTTTTCAATGGCTTCGTCTTTCTCAGTGTTGTCTTTTGAAAAATAACCTGCGTGGGTTGCAGATAAATCAATCAAAGTTTTTTCAAGATATGCTTTGTAAAAAGTATCTTTTTCCGTTTTTAAAAGTCCCTCAATTTCGGCTTTGATGTATTGCTCAACTGTTGTTCTAATATATCCTTCTTTGTCTCGGTATTCGTTAATATTATCAATAAAAAAAAGAGTTAATGGCTTTATTTTTACTTCTCTTGTTAAGAGTTGTCTTTCAATTTCAAAATGGTGTTTAATTGCCTTTTGAATCATTGTTTCCTGCAACTTTTCAGCATACGAATAAGGGTTGATTTTGTCTCCCTTTTTCATTTCTAAACCGTTACTTAAAACAACCGTGCTTTTATTCAAATTTTCAATGCCCAAGTCAGTCATTTCTGGGTGAACCTTTTTTAGACTTTCTTTTTTGGAAACGGTTACCGTTTTATGTTTGTCGTTTTCAATTAATTCAAAACTTGCTTCAGTGCCGTCAGAATCAATGAATTTTACTATTGCATTTTTCCCGCTGTCAAATTCCGTAATGTGCCCGATAACTCCTTTTACTAAATTTCTGTTGAAAGAATCTACGGCAGTAAGAGTATAAATCAGATTTTCATATCCTTGAAAAGTTGCACCATAGCGCAAAATAAATTGGGGTTTCATTTTCTGAATATTCTCCCAAGTTTTATTGCTTTGCGCGAATTTATGGGGTTCGTCAATAATCATAAAAGGTTGAATAGCTGCAATGGCATCAAAAGGAACTGTGTATTTGTCAAACAAACCTTTGTCAAAACTCTTTTGCATGGTTTCAGAGTTAATCATACCGGCATTGATAATCATAACCTGAATACTGTTTTTTTCATAGCTTCCAGAATTTACAAAACTAACTACAGCCGGTGGAATAAATGATTTTTTGCTTTTGCTGTTTTTCTGACTTTCAACAATGTGCAAATGAAGTGTTTTGCCGTATTGTTCTTTAAAATGCTCGCGACTGCTGTCAGATTTTAAAAAATCAATTGTCCCTGCCTTAATGGATAGCGTCGGAACAACAACTATGAATTTGAAAATACCGTAACTTTTATTGAGTTCAAAAATGGTTTTGGTGTAAGTGTATGTTTTTCCTGTTCCGGTCTCCATCATTATATCAATGATGTTGCTTTTTGCTTTTGGTTTTTCTTCTATGCCGTTCCTTTTTTGGCAAGCGAGTATATTATCAAAATACTGTCCGGAGGGCAGAATTTCATTGGAGAGGACATTGCCTTGTTTCTCTACCTTATTATAGACAGGGTTGAAGTGATTTTTGTCTAACTCAGAAACAGGGTGTGGCTGTAAGTTTTCAAAAACTGCAATTGCGCTTACTACAGCATTATCCTGGTGCGAGAGATTTTTTTCAAAATTAAATCCTTTCATAGCTTCCTGAATTTAACAGTAATAATACCAGCCCTATCATTCTGTCTTTGTCTTTGGGATTAGATTCCGCAATCAGAAGAGTAAGTGTTGTTAAGGCTTCAGGGCTTATTTTTTTTATAAAATCTTTCTTTGCCTTTTTCAGGAACCAAATAAAACTAAACGCACCGCTGCGCTTATTGCCATCGTTGAACGGATGATTTTTGATAATGAAATATAAGAGATGAGCTGCTTTTTCCTCAAAGGTCGGATAGGCATCTTGCCCGAAAACACTTTGAAATACATTTCCAAAAATACCTTCTAAATTTCCTTTTGTCTTTTCTTGAGCAAACAGTTGAGTTGCTTCGCCCTTTCGGATAAGTTCAGCTTTTAATTGCGCCAAACCTTTTTCTAATTCTTCTGCAGAAGTTTCTACTTCTTCTTTTGTTCCTTTTGCCGGGAAAATATTTTTATCATAACTGTTTAAGGCAAAAAAAGTATCCGAGAAATTTTGAATAAGGGTTAAAATGTCTTTTGCTTCTATTTGCGAATTACCTTCGGTCAAGATTTTTAAGTCTGCTAAGGTCTGTAAAAATTGAGCTTTGTTTTTTTCTAATTGTTGGTGATTAATGGCGTAACCTTTTATTAAATAATCTTTTAGGCGTTGTGTAGCCCATTGACGAAACTGAACCCCTCTTTGTGATTTCACCCTGTAACCTACTGAAATAATTACATCAAGGTTGTAATATTCAATTTCTCTTTCTACTTCACGCGTTCCTTCAATTTGAACTGTCGCAAATTTTGCGACAGTTGAAGAAAATTCCAATTCTCCATCAGAAAATACATTATTTATATGTTTCCCTATTGTTTTGATATCACGGTCAAATAGAACAGATAGTTGCTGTCTATTCAACCAAACGGTATCTTTATCAAGTCTAACATTTACTTCTACTTGATTATCTTCGGACTTATATATCTCAATGCTGTTTTGCATAATTTTAATACCGTGTAATAAAATCAATATCGCTTTTTTTCTTGTTACTGTAGGTTTTTATGTTTTCGGAAATTTCCCGCAGATTTTTACTTTCAAAATGATAACCGAAGGCGATGATGCTTTTCGGTTCAAAATGTTTATCGTTATCAATTTTTTCTAAGAGCGCTTTAAGACAGTTGGTTGTAAAACCTTTGTGCATTAAATACAATTTTCCGCTGCCGTAATACGCAGTGTAGCTTTTGCCCTGAGCGGAGTCGAAGGGTAAATCAACATTTTCTAAATCTTGTGTTAATGGAATGCCGTCATAGGTTTTCCAAGTAGTGAGTAATGCTTTAATATCATCTTCGGTGAGTTTACCTACATTAAATAGTGTTTGAGAGCTGTCGAACTGCTCAGCTTCAAAATTGTAATCTTCCCAAATAGGAGTGGTTTCAAAAATTTTAAAATTATTTTGAGCTTTGGAGTTTTCTAATCGTTCAATTTCTGTTTTGTTTTCTTCTGAAGGTAATTCTTTTTTTAGTTTTTCTATTTTTTCATCTATCTCAGAATTTATTTTCTTTGCTGCCCGCAGCAAACGCTCTTTTGTAATATCAAAAATGGTAGGAGTTTTATTGTAATTTAATTTCGGTTCTGCTACTGTTGCATAATTCCCAGTTGCATTTTTCAATTTATTTATTTTGCTTTTTTGTTCATTTAGTTCTAAAACAAAATCGTAAGCAGTTTTGTTTTTCTTCTCATCTATTGGTTCTGGAAGCTGCACCAAAATAAATTTACGATTACCGCCATCTTCGGCATTGAGCTGCATAACGGCATCGGCTGTTGTGCCGGATCCGGCAAAGAAATCGAGGATTAGCGAGTTTGTGTCATTAATAATCTTTAAAAAATATGATATTAAACCAGTCGGTTTTGGATTTGAAAAATATACATAACCATTGAAAAGATTCGCAAAATCAGCGTTGCCTTGTTGGTTAATTGGCTCATTAATTAAATTAGAAAATGCTCTTCCTGTAGATTCACGTATTTTGTTTTCATTATCAACATTTTCATAAACTTTATACCTAATCGTATATTTTGAACCTTGACTTTTATCAGACTTTACAAATTCTAAGAATTTGTTTTCAAGCCCCCATTGAATTTTTTCTTTACTCCATTTCCATATCCAACCATCATCTGCAAAACTTGAACGACCATTTGGAAAAATCAATCCGCCATCTGGTGCTTCAATTCCAAAATTCATTGAATCTGAATACTGTAATCCTCCTCGATCTAAAGTGTCAAAATAAAATTTTCCTCTTATTCCCACAAACTCATCCGACAATTTATATCTTGACTTGTTTATAGTCTTTTCATCACGATTCCAAATCATTTTTTCTATTGTTTTAGTGTGATTTTTTGCATACAATAAAATTGATTCTGTAATGTTTGCAATGTCTTTTGCATCATTTGCACCTGTTTTCTTTCTCCAAACAAATTCCGCCACAAAATTATCTTCTCCCAAAACTTCATCCATAAGTAATCGTAGTTGTGCTACTTCATTATCGTCAATAGAAACAAAAATTACACCATCGTCTTTTAATAATTGCTTGGCAATATATAAGCGTGGATACATAAAGGTAAGCCAAGCTGAATGGCTGTTACTTTTACTTTGAGTAAAATCTAAAATCCGTTTTGCTTTTTCTTCGTCTATGCCGATTAAATTTTGTAGTTCCTTTACAGTAAATTTCCTATCATCGTTATACACAAAACCATCACTCCCTGTATTATAAGGCGGGTCTATGTAAATCATTTTCACTTTTTCGTAATAAGCATTGGCAAGGTGTTTCAACACTTCCAAGTTGTCGCCTTTTATCAGCAAGTTTTCAGAGCTGACGTTTTCAGGTTTACTGTTATGGGTTTCGTCTGCTTTCAGCAAAGTAGTTGCAGGGTCGCTTGCCAATAATCTTGCATAGCTTTTGCCCAGCCAGTCTAAACCGTAACTCTCTTTAGAGAAATTGATTTCCTTCTCAGTCAGGTTTGCTTTGAACTTATCCAATTGAAAATTTTCATCTTTGTCAAAGCAATGCGGAAAGTGAATCTTCAATATTTCCAAATCTTTGTTTGGCGGTTTTATGTCGGTTGTAATTTTCTGCTCGTTATTCATTACTTGTTCTTTTTTATATTAATTGAAACAAAATCGAAAAAGCATAGTAAATTAATATTTATTTTGTCAAACAAATATAAATATTAGGTTCTTTGTCTATCAGATTACCTTTTGGAATTAATAAAGTCCCCGCTAGTTGAAAATCTTAGTGTATTGATTCCAAAACAATCCGCCTCTGTCGGACGGAATGACCTTAATAATAATTTTTCAGAAGACACTACATAACTATCTCATTCATTTTACTTTGCTATCTCATCAAAATTATAACCGGCTCTGTCTAAAGCGTTTTTAGCTGCCTTTAGTGCATAGTCAGCTTTATTGTGCGGATGCACAGGCACTTCGGTCGTGTTTTCCAATTGTTCCAGTAAGTTTTGTGTTTCAGATTCTGTTAACTTTTCGCAGACATCATACATTCCGCCTTCTTCTTCTTCAAGTATGTCGTGTTTTTCCATTACATAACGGATTACTTTTATAACATCCGGAGTCGGCGGAACCACCATTAAAGCTGTAAGCGCACCGTGATCTAAACGCAGTTTTGCCTGCAATGACAAAGGAACATCGTCATTGGCTTTTTGCGCAGCAGGAAAAAGCACTTTCTCTTCCATCTTAATATGTTTTAATAATCCGGTGCGGAACTGATGATAAAGATCTGTCTGAACATCATTTGGATTTTCAACTGCTTTTTCAAATAATGATTCAATCCGTCTGTGATCATTAGTAAAAAAATTATAAAGCGGTTTGTTCATTTTTATAACTGATTTTTTTGAAAATAATTAGTATGAATTAGTTAATTAAGATCAACAAAAACACATCGTTGATAATTTTTATCTTCTGACAAAAACTTTTCAATGTAAAAGTGATCTTGCATCATAAATATATTGAAAAATATCTATTTATTTGTAAGTTGCAGAGTTAGATAATTAAACATCGGATTTCAACTATTCTTTTTAATAATAAAAACAAAACAAATAAACATATATGAGTTACTCAAAAGCAAAATCAGTTAAAGAGCTTTCGGTTAACGGAAAAAAATATAAATTCTGTTCACTGAAAGATTTAAAGAATGGCAGTGTAGAACATCTGCCGTTCAGCATTCGTATTTTATTGGAAAATGTGCTTAGGAATTATGATGGTTTCAGCATTACAGATGAACACGTGGAGACGCTGTTAAAATGGACTCCGGAAGCAGTTGATAGAGATATTCCTTTTATGCCTGCGCGTATATTAATGCAGGATTTTACCGGAGTTCCTGCTGTTGTTGATATGGCTTCGTTAAGATCTGAATTTATTCGTCACGGAAAAGACGGACAAAAAATAAATCCCGCAATTCCGGTTGATCTGGTAATTGATCACTCTGTTCAAGTGGATTATTTCGGCACCGACTATGCTTACGATAAAAATGTTGAGCTGGAATTTAAGAGAAACAAGGAACGATACGAGCTTTTAAAATGGGCGCAAAAAGGATTGAATAATTTTACAGTTGTTCCGCCGGGAATGGGAATTTGTCATCAGGTTAATTTAGAATATCTTTCGAAAGGAGTTATTGCAAGAGAAGGTTGGCTTTTCCCTGATACTTTAGTCGGAACAGATTCACATACACCAATGGTTAATGGAATCGGAGTTGTTGCCTGGGGTGTTGGCGGAATTGAAGCTGAAGCTGCTATGCTCGGTCAGCCGATATTTTTTACCTGCCCGCAGGTAGTCGGATTAAAACTTACAGGCGATATTCCAAATGAATGTACTGCTACAGATCTTGTTTTATCGATTGCAAAGCTTTTACGGCAGACAGGTGTGGTTGGAAAATTTGTTGAAGTATTTGGAGACGGATTAAAACATTTAACAGTTACTGACCGCGCTACTATTGGTAATATGTCGCCTGAGTTTGGCTGCACTATTACTTATTTCCCGATTGATGAGCGTACTTTAGAATATATGCATTCCACTAATCGTTCTGCTGAGCAGATTAAAATTGTTGAAACATATTGTAAAGAAAATCTGCTTTGGAGAACCGGAAACGAAAATATTAAATACTCTTCAATCGTTGAACTGGATTTATCTACACTTGAGCCTACGGTTTCAGGACCAAAACGTCCGCAGGATAAAATTTTAGTTAAAGATCTCGATAAAAAATTTACTGAGATTCTGAAAAACGAATTCAGTCGTGATTATCAACCTAAAAACAGCAGAGAAGAATTTGCAATGCTGATTGAAGGCGGTTCCGGGACTGAATTTACTTTCGGTAAAGTTCCAATTAGCGGAGAATCACGCTCAGAGGTAATTTTTAATGGTGGCAATCTCCATTCGGTAAGAATAAAGCAATCCAATAAAGAATTTGTTTTAAGCGATGGAAGCATTGTTATTGCCGCGATAACAAGTTGTACTAATACTTCAAATCCTGCTGTGATGGTTGGCGCTGGTTTGCTTGCAAGAAATGCAATTGAAAAAGGATTGAGAACAAAATCCTGGGTAAAAACTTCTTTGGCTCCGGGATCAAAAGTTGTTACAAAATATTTAGAGCGATCAGGATTGAATGTAGATCTTGAAGCTTTGCGTTTTCATACTGTTGGTTATGGCTGCACTTCCTGCATTGGTAATTCGGGTCCGCTGCCGCCTGCAATTGCAACAGCGGTGGATAAAGGCGAATTGATTGTAGCTTCCGTTCTTTCCGGTAACAGAAATTTTGAAGCAAGAGTTCATCCACAGGTTAAAATGAATTTTCTGATGTCGCCAATGCTGGTTGTTGCTTATGCTCTTGCAGGAAGAGTTGATATCGATTTGATTAACGATCCGATTGATTATGATCCAAATGGTGCTCCGGTTTATCTGAAAGATATTTGGCCGTCAAGAGATGAAATTCAAAAAACGATCAACGATTGTATGAAGCAGGATGATTTTGAAGATGTTTATAATGTGATATTTGATGGTTCTACTGATTGGCAGAATCTGAAAGTAAATCTCGATCAGAATTTTGAATGGAGCGAGGATTCAACTTATATCAGAGAAGCACCGTTCTTTGAAAATATAAAAGCAACTCCGGATCCTGTTACTGATATCAAAGATGCGAGAGTGCTTTTATATTTAGGTGATTCTGTTACAACCGATCATATTTCACCGGCAGGATCATTTAAAGAAACCTCTGCTGCAGGCGCTTATCTGATGAGCAAAGGCATTACAAAAGAAGATTTTAATTCTTACGGTTCAAGAAGAGGAAATCACGAAGTAATGATGCGCGGTACATTCGCGAATGTAAGAATAAAAAATAAAATTGCAGATAAAGAAGGTGGTTTCAGTCGTTATCTGCCAACTAACGAAGTTAAGAATGTTTTTGATGTTGCTATGCAATACAAGAAAGATAATACTCCTTTGATTATTCTTGCCGGTAAAGAATATGGTTCGGGTTCTTCACGCGATTGGGCAGCAAAAGGAACTTTTCTGCTGGGAGTAAAAGCAGTTATTGCAGAAAGTTTCGAGCGTATTCATAGAAGCAATCTTGTTGGAATGGGAGTTGCGCCGCTTGTATTCGTTGATGGTCAGAATGCAGCATCATTAGGATTAGATGGCACAGAGACTTTCAGCATAAACGGATTAGCTGATAATCTTAAGCCGCATAAATTACTTGATGTAAAAGCAGTTCATTCATCCGGTAAAGAAACTAAATTTAAAGTTGAAGCAAGATTGGATTCTGCGATTGAAATTGAATACTACAAGAATCAGGGAATTTTGCAGTATGTGCTAAGAGAGTATTTGAAAAATAATTAATTCTTATTGCTATGGATGCACGAGCAAATTATTCGTGCATCCGCTGATTGTTTATATAAATATTTTGACTTTCCTATTAAAAAAAATTTTACAAATCACTTAATCAGATTATTTTTTTCTTTATTATAAAGATCAACAGCTTCATTAACAATTCTGTATGCTTCTTCTTTTCCTAGGAATTGCTCAACGACAACTTGTTTATGTTCAAGCTTTTTGTAATCCTCAAAAAATCTTCTAAGTTCAACTATTGTATGAGGCGGAAGTTCTGAAATATCATCAAGATAATTAACTGCCATATCGTGATAAGCAACAGAAATAATTTTGTCATCTTGCTCATCATCATCAATCATATGCATCACTCCAATTACTTTAGCTTCAATGATAGAGAGCGGATCAACATCTATAGAACAAATTACCAAAATATCCAACGGATCTTTATCATCACAGTATGTTTGAGGAATGAATCCATAATTTGCCGGATAGTGAACGGATGAATAAAGAACTCTGTCTAACCTGAGAAGTCCGCTTTCTTTATCAAGCTCATATTTTCCTTTAGAGCCTTTAGGAATTTCTATTATTGCGTTTACAACCTTCGGTATTTCTTTACCGGGTGAAACTGAATGCCATGGATTTGCAGAAAATATTTTCATCGTATTAAATAAGAAATAGTTCAACTAAAATAAATATCGGTAGTAAAACGATTAAGGAAAATTTATACATATAAGCGAAGAAGTGCGGCATATCTATATTGTTTTCTTCAGCAACAGCTTTAACCATAAAGTTAGGTCCATTTCCGATATAAGTCATAGAGCCAAAAAACACGGAAGCTGTGGAAATTGCTTTTAATAGAAATTCAGGAATTCCTGCAACCAATGTGCCTTCGGTAATTCCGAGTCCTAATGCAAGCGAGTGAAATGTAACTGCAGTTGGTGTATTATCCAGAAAACTGCTTAACAATCCTGAGTAATAATAAAACTGCCCGGCTGTTTGAATACCGAGATGTTTTGCGTTTATTTCAAGATACAACAAAGCCGGCACCATTGTGATAAAAATTCCAAGGAATAAATAAGCAACTTCTTGTATCGGATGCCAGGTAAAATTGTTTGATATCCTCAGAAGTTTTGGAGTGAACAATAAAGAAAGTCCGGCCATTAAAAGTATCACAGCTTCGCGAACAAATTTGTAATAAGGATTTAAATTGATAAATGAAAAATATTGTTCGTTAATAAATGCAACGGCAAGAACAACTCCGGCTAGGAAAATAAAATTTCTTTTTCCTTCAATCTTAATAGGTCGGATATCTGTTTTATCGCTTATTATTGCTGATTCAGGCTCTTTCTTATAATAATAACTATCAACGAAAAAATAAATTATAAGTAACAATAAGTTAGTTACAAACCATTCGGGAACTAAATGAAAAAACCAGGTAAAAGGCGCACCTCGTAAATACATCATAAACAACGGAGGATCTCCAAGCGGAGTTAATAAGCCACCGCAATTAGCTACTATTGCAATAAAAAATAAAATTGTGTGAACTTTGAATTTTCTTTCTTTGTTTGTTTGAATAACCGGACGGATAAGCAGCATTGCTGCACCGGTTGTTCCCATAAATGAAGCGAGCACAGTACCAATAGCCATAAACAAAGTATTTATTTTTGGTTTTGCTTCTATATCACCGGTTAAAAGAATTCCGCCTGTTATTGTAAACAATGCGCCAAGTAAAATTAAAAACGGAACATAATCGAAGATGACTGCATGTTCTAATTCAAGTGTAAATCCATTTGCAAGTAAATATATTAAAACAGGTATGCTTAATATAATTGCAACATATAGTTTGTTTCTGTTCTTTTCCCAAAAGTGATTCCAGAATAAAGGAAACAATGCTATTGATAAGAGCATTAATACAAAAGGTAAAATGCTTAGCAACGGTATTTCTGCATTTGAAAAGTGTTCCATATTAATCTTTCAAGGTTTTAACAAAATGTAAAAATTTAAGCGATAACTTATAAAAAAATCAGCAAAAAATTATTCCTTATTATCACATCTCAAATCCGATATAGGACATAAAAACAAAGATAATTTAACGGACAAATAATTATTTCTTCAAAATTCTTCCTTATGACTGTCTTTATTGAGCTAAAGGTGATTGTTCATATAACATTTTG
>Ga0116185_1001741_pt1 | contig 21249 bp, 15 predicted proteins | sample AD_JPNNA7_MetaG_FD_89754 | JGI IMG/M metagenome (GOLD analysis project Ga0116185, IMG submission 89754) | Active sludge microbial communities of municipal wastewater-treating anaerobic digesters from Japan - AD_JPNNA7_MetaG | ecosystem: Engineered > Bioreactor > Anaerobic > Digestate | place...
GGCAACATCTTTCGATGTGATGTCTTCAACAGGAATATTTCGAAGTAATGTTTTTGCATCCGGTCGGATTTCGAGGTATTCGCGTGCAGTGCGCGCAACGCCCGTAGCCGAAGCATAAGCTTCTAAACATCCCGTACGGCCACAACCGCACAAGCGTCCGTTGTTTCGGCGCATGATTACATGGCCGAGTTCTCCTGCAAAACCATCATGACCGTAAACAAGTTGTCCGTTCACGACAATTCCGCTTCCAACTCCCGTCCCAAGCGTAATAACAATGAAATCTTTCATTCCGCGTGCTGCACCATAAGTCATTTCGCCAATTGCAGCTGCGTTGGCATCATTTGTTAATGCTACGGGTATGCCTGTACGATCCTCCAACATTTGTGCGAAAGGTATCACTCCTTTCCAGAGGAGGTTTGGCGCAAATTCGATACTTCCGGTAAAATAATTACCGTTTGGTGTGCCTGCTCCGATTCCCTTAATTTGATCTTTGGTAGTTGTTTCAGAAATCAAATCATTGATAAGCTCGGTCAGTTCGTCCAAATAATCTTCAACATTGACGTGTTTTGCGGTTTTGATGCTGCCGCCTTTTAATATTTGTCCTCGCTTGTCTACGATGCCTACTACGGTGTTTGTGCCGCCTACATCGATACCTACTACATAGGGTTTATCCATGATCATTTTTTTATTAGAAAGTTATTCAATGAAATTAGTGTTCGCAAATATACTCTTTTTATAAGAAATTATTTGATAAAAACGAAATATTTCGCCAATGGTGAATTTATTTGTTGTTGTTTTGCCAAAAAAATCAGACGCGATATGATATAACGGTAAATTCGCCATCAAGAGTTTTTTCGACCAAAACTGTCGTTGAAAAATGAAATTATTGTATATTTGCCAACTCCAAAAACTAATTCTAAACATATAAGAAATGACGTTTAATATCATTGTGTTGGCCAAACAAGTGCCCGACACCCGAAACGTGGGAAAGGATGCCATGAAGGCCGACGGAACTGTAAATCGAGCCGCTTTGCCCGCAATCTTCAATCCCGAGGATTTAAATGCCTTGGAACAAGCTCTTGAAATTAAAGATCAATATCCCGGATCTAAAATTACCGTTTTGACGATGGGACCCGGACGTGCAGCCGACATTCTGCGCGAAGGTTTGTTTCGGGGTGCTGACGATGGCGTTTTGCTCACCGACCGTGCTTTCGCCGGTGCCGATACGCTGGCCACATCCTATGCGTTGTCGATGGCTATCCGCAAAATTGGAAATTTTGATATTATTATTTCGGGTCGTCAGGCTATTGATGGCGATACGGCTCAAGTAGGTCCTCAGGTGGCCGAAAAGCTCGGGATTCCACAAATCACCTATGCCGAAGAAATTTTGAATATTGGCAACGGAAAAGTCCGCGTGAAAAGACGTCTCGAAAATGGGGTCGAAATTGTTGAAAGTCCACTGCCGGCCGTTGTAACTGTTAATGGTTCGGCACGTGCTTGCAGACCTCTAAATGCCAAATTGCTGCAAAAATACAAACACGCGAAAACCATTACCGAACGTCAGAACGAAAACATCGATTACATCGATATCTACAGCAGTCGTCCCTATCTCAATCTCACCGAATGGAGCGTGGTAGATGTCGATGCCGATGTCAAACAGTGTGGTTTATCGGGTTCGCCTACCAAAGTGAAAAAAATAGAGAATGTAGTTTTTCAGGCGAAAGAAAGCAAACGTCTCACCGACAACGACTACGACATCGAAGAGCTCGTTAAGGAACTTATCGAAAATCACATGATCGGCTAATGCCTTCTGCGAAGTGGAATTTTCTTACAGTGTGTATGCGTTTTCATTTTGGAGCATCATAATCCGCACTGACTCTGCTTCGTAAATCATTTCTTATTTTTAAAATAAAAATCGAATTAAAATATGAACAATATCTTTGTATATTTGGAAATTGACGAAGGTGTGGTAGCCGATGTAAGTCTCGAACTGCTCACTAAGGGCCGTTCGCTGGCCAATCAGTTAGGCTGCAAGCTCGAAGCCATTGCTGCAGGCGATAAATTGGACAGCATCGAAAAACAAGTTTTTCCCTATGGCGTTGACGTGTTGCACGTGTTTTATGATTCCCGCCTTTCGCCTTACACAACTTTACCACACACCTCTATTTTGGTAAACCTCTTTAAGCAGGAAAAACCGCAAATTTGCCTGATGGGAGCTACCATCATCGGTCGCGATTTGGGCCCGCGTGTTTCATCAGCACTCGGAAGCGGACTGACTGCCGATTGTACTTCACTTGAAATCGGGAACCACGAAGAAAAGAAACTCGGAAAAGTTTACGAAAATCTTCTTTATCAGATTCGTCCCGCGTTTGGTGGAAATATTGTAGCCTGGATTGTCAATCCCGATCATCGTCCACAAATGGCAACCGTGCGCGAAGGCGTGATGAAAAAGGAAATTTATGACGCCAATTACAAGGGCGAAACTGTAGAACATACGGTAAGCGATTATGTGAAAGATACGGATTTTGTAGTTTCCATTATCGATCGTCATATCGAAAAATCGAAAATCAATATCAAAAATTCGCCGATTATTGTTTCAGGAGGATATGGTGTTGGTTCGAAAGAAAATTTCCAATTGCTCTACGAACTTGCCGATCTGCTCGGAGCCGAAGTCGGAGCTTCGCGTGCTGCAGTAGATGCAGGATTTGCCGAACACGAACGTCAAATCGGACAAACCGGAGTTACCGTTCATCCTAAAGTGTATATCGCATGTGGTATTTCCGGACAGATTCAGCACATTGCCGGGATGCAGGACAGTTCGCTGATCATTTCTATCAATAGCGACCCGAATGCACCTATCAACTCGATTGCCGATTACGTGATTACCGGCGAAATTGAAAAGGTGATTCCGAAAATGATCAAGTATTATAAGAAGAATTCAAAATAAAAATCGTTAAGAATCGAGAAATGGGAAATAAGAAGCGCTAAGAGAAGAATGGAGCATTTTTCCCGACTTTCATCTTCTAGTTTTCCGGTTCTTAAAAAAATAATTCAAGCTATGCCAAACTTTTATACCGATACGCCACAATTCAAACATTATCTTCAGCATCCGCTGATGAAGCGAATTGTAGAATTGAGAGAACGCAATTATGCAGATGCCGAAAAATATGATTATGCACCTATGGATTTCGAAGATGCAATGGACAGCTACGACAAAGTCCTCGAAGTTGTGGGAGAAATTTGTGGTGAAATTATTGAGCCTAATTCCGAAGAAGTGGATCATACCGGACCTACTCTTTCGAATGGAAGGGTTACTTATGCTCCTCAAACACAGGAAAATCTCGATGCTCTCAACAAAGCCGAACTGATGGGAATGGGGCTTCCTCGACGTTTCGGGGGACTCAATTTCCCGATGGTGCCCTACATGATGTCGGCAGATATCGTTAGTCGCGCCGATGCAAGTTTTCAGAATATTTGGATGTTGCAGGATTGTGGCGAAACCATTTATGAATTTGCCGACGAATCGCAACGCGAAAAATATTTGCCACGCATCGTCAAGGGACAAACCATGTCGATGGACCTTACCGAGCCAGATGCCGGATCGGATTTGCAGGCTGTGATGCTCAAGGCAACTTATAACGAAGCCGAAAAGCAATGGTATTTAAATGGCGTTAAGCGATTCATCACCAATGGCGATGCCGATATTCATCTGGTGCTTGCCCGTTCTGAAGAAGGCACGAAAGATGCGCGCGGCCTTTCGATGTTTATTTATGATAAAAATAGTGGTGGCGTTACGGTGCGCCGCATCGAAAACAAAATGGGTATCAAGGGCGCGCCTACCTGCGAATTGGTTTTCAAAAATGCCAAAGCCGAATTGGTAGGTACGCGCCGTATGGGACTGATCAAATATGTGATGTCGCTCATGAACGGAGCTCGTTTGGGAATCATGGCTCAGTCGGTAGGAATTTCCGAAGCTGCAACACGCGAGGCATACAACTATGCCATTGAACGTCGCCAATTCGGAAAAGCTATTATCGAATTTCCGGCCGTTTACGAAATGCTTTCCAATATGCGGGCCAAAACCGACGCTTCGCGTTCGATGCTTTACGAAACCTGCCGATTCGTGGATATGTATAAAACACTCGAAGATATTTCGCGTGAACGCAAACTCACGCCCGAAGAAAAAGACGAATTGAAATATTATTCGCGTTTTGCGGATGCATTCACTCCTCTCGGTAAAGGTATGACCAGCGAATATGCCAACCAGAATGCTTACGATTCTATTCAGGTGCATGGTGGTTCGGGCTTTATGAAAGATTACAAATGCGAACGCCTTTATCGCGATGCCCGCATTACCAACATTTACGAAGGAACTACACAACTGCAGGTCGTTGCAGCCATTAGGCACGTTACTACCGGCACTTACTTGCAACGCATTCGCGAATATGAGGCAATGCCTGTATCGCCCGAATTGGAATCCCTCAAACGCACCTTGTCGAAAATGGCGCAAATGTATGAAAAGCTGGTCGAAATCGTAACTTCGCCTAAGGATGAAGAATATCTCGATTTTCATGCACGTCGTTTGGTAGAATGTGCCGGCCATATTATTATGGGACACTTACTCTTGCAGGATGCGAATGCTGATCCCGAAATGTTTCGCAGATCAGCCGAAGTTTATATCCATTACGGACAAACCGAAGTTATCAAAAATTACAATTTCGTTACCAAATCGCGCATCGAGGATATGGCTTACTACAAACCTGATCTGAACGAAAATGCCTGATCCCGAATAGTTTTTGTAAATTCGGTTTCTACTATTCAATAAGAATAAATCATCATAAGTGGCGGCATAAAAAGTCGTCACTTTTTTTGTCGGCGTATTTTCATTATTTTTGTGGAAAGTTTAGATAAACATTCGGTATGTATTTTCGCGACGTAATAGGATTGCACGATGTGAAACGACAACTCATCGACTCCGTTCATCGGGGATTTGTTCCCCATGCCCGTATGTTCTACGGGCCCGAAGGAGTGGGTAAGCTGCCGCTGGCTATTGCTTATGCCCGCTATCTCAATTGCCAAAATCCTGGAGAAAATGATGCCTGCGGCAAGTGTAGATCCTGCATTCAATTCGATAAGTTTGAACATCCCGATTTGCATTTTGTGTTTCCGGTGGTCAAATCGAAAGTTTCCGACGAGTATTTACCCGAATGGCGAGAATTTCTCTCTCAGAATGTTTATTTCAATCTCAACAAATGGCTCAACTTTATTGATGCGCAGAATGCGCAGGGAATGATTTACGCCAAAGAGAGCGACGAAATTATTCGTAAACTCAATCTGAAAGTGTATGAGGCAAAATACAAAATCATGATTGTGTGGTTGCCCGAAAAAATGCACGAAGCCTGTGCCAACAAATTGTTGAAGATGATCGAAGAGCCACCCGGAAACACCGTTTTTCTGCTGGTTTCTGAGGATTTGGAAAATGTGCTGCCAACCATTCAGTCGCGTTGTCAACCGATTCACATTCGGGCTATCGAACACGATGAAATGCTCCAAGCTATTCGTCAACATTATTCTCTTTCGCCCGAAGAGGCCTTTTCTGTAGCACATATTGCCAATGGCAGTTTTTCGAAAGCTGTCGAAATTATTGAATCCTCGGACGAAACAAAAAGGTTTTTCGAATTGTTTGTTTCAATGATGCGCGCTTCTGTGTCGCGAAACATCAAAAACGTGAAGACGGTTGCCAACGAAATTGCCGGAATCGGTCGTGAAATGCAGAAGAGTTTTTTGCAATACTGCCTGCGCATGTTCCGCGAATATTTTATCAATAATTTCAATGAACCGCAGATGGTTTATCTTAATAGCGACGAAGCCGAGTTTGGTGTACGTTTTTCTCCTTTTGTCAACGAGAGAAACGTGGAAGCTCTCAACGATGAGTTTTCGCTTGCCTATCGGCAAATAGAGCAAAACGGCAACGCAAGAATTATTTTTCTCGATCTTTGTCTTAAGGTTACCGTCTTGCTTTTAAAATAATTTCATACCTTGCAACGGTTTATCGAAACTCTTTTTTCAACCTTTTCCCCATAGTGGGAAACTCAATATAAATTTTCAAATTATGGACAACGAATTCAATTCTTATGATTTTTCGGACGTTGTGCCCGAAAAGGAAACTACGATACGCAACACTAAGTGTTGTCACGGATGCACCCGACATGCCAATAAACTTCATACCTACGACTGGTTGCACGATTTTCCCGAAATGCAGGCAGCAACCGATATGGTTGAAGTTCAGTTTAAAAATACGCGCAAAGGTTATTATCTCAATAGCAACAAACTCGATCTTCACCAAGGCGATATAGTTGCAGTGGAGGCTTTTCCCGGGCACGATATCGGGACAGTTACGTTGACCGGTAAACTTGTGGAATTGCAAATGAAGAAAAACAATTATCGCGAGGATGTCAATGGCGGCGTTAAGCGAGTGTATCGAATTGCTCGGCACAGCGATATAGAGAAATATGAGCAGGCAAAAGCCAAGGAGCATTCCACGATGATTCGTTCGCGTCAGATAGCCGAAGAGTATGGCTTGCAAATGAAAATTGGCGATGTGGAATATCAGGGTGATGGCAGCAAAGCTATTTTTTATTATATTGCCGATGAGCGAGTCGATTTTCGTCAACTTATCAAGGCGCTGGCTGCCGAGTTCAAGGTCAAGATCGAAATGAAACAGATCGGTGCACGACAAGAAGCCGGCCGAATTGGCGGAATCGGACCATGTGGTCGCGAGTTGTGTTGCAGTGGATGGATGTCCAATTTTGTTTCGGTTTCAACCTCTGCTGCTCGTTATCAGGATATTTCTATCAATCCCCAAAAGCTTGCGGGACAATGTGGCAAACTCAAGTGTTGCCTCAATTATGAAGTAGATGCGTACGTCGAAGCACAAAAAGGTTTGCCGTCACGGGAAATTGTACTTCAAGCACAAGATGGGGATTATTATCATTTCAAAACCGATGTTTTTTCGGGTATGATCACATATTCGTCCGACAGGCATAATGCTTCCAATCTGGTTACGATTCCAAAGGAACGTGTATTTGAGATCATTGCAATGAATAAGAAGGGTAAAAAGCCCTTAAAGTTGGAAAGCGATTCTCCTGATACACAATCCAAACAATCTTCTTTCACGAACGATCTTCTGGCAGATCAAAGCATTACTCGCTTCGATAGAGAGACCGGACGGAAGCCGGTCAAACGGAAAAAGCGTAACAAAAGGGATAATTCTCTTTCTTCGGAGAGTCAGAATGGGCAAGATTCTTCACCCGATGAGAAATAGTTTTTTGTCGTTATTGATAGTATTTTTAATCGTTCTGTTGGCCGGTTGTGGTCAACAGAACGATATTTTTCGGTATCATCATATTCCAAACGGACGCTGGTCGAGCGATCAGACATTGGTCTTTATTTTCGATAGTATTTCCGACAAGGGGGATGCTTATCGAGTGGACATTGAGTTGTCCTTTTCCGATTTTTATCCTTATCGGAATCTGTATCTTACCGTCGGACGTAATCTCAATGATTCGGTCATGCATCTCGATACATTGCAGTTTGCATTGGCTGAGGCCAACGGAAAATGGCTCGGAAGCAGTGCCGGAAGGCTTCATCAAATCACCTTGCCTTATTTGCAGCATGTTCGTTTCGATTCGGGGAAAACTGTTCGTTTTACCATTCAGCAGGCTATGACCGACAATCCATTGAAAGGGATCGAAAAGGTTGGCATCCGAATTTCCGGCGAATGATTGCAGTTTCCCTCTATTTTCCCCTAACGTCCAACTATCTTCAAAATCTGATGTTCGCACCTCCCGATAGCCAAAATCCGGCTTGCGGAATATTGCCTAAATCGATGTATTTCTTATCGAAAATATTGTTGGCATCCACAAAAAAATTCATTTTCTTCCATTGATAGGCTATTTTTGCATCGAGCACCGAAAATGGTTTGAAATGTACCGTTTCGGCCGGTTTCAAATCTACGTATCGCACATAGGTGCCGACACGGTCTTGCCAACGAAAATTCCACGAAAGGGACAAATTCTTCACGATTTCGTGTTGCAAACTTGCCGTGAATTTGTTTCTCAGATAGTTTAACGCATAATTAGAGATCAGTTCGTCTTTCAGTAAATTTTGATGGATATGCATATATCCGATCGAGAATGTTTGCAATGGTTGTTGTGAACCGAGCCATTCGGTCAAATTCAAGTTCACTGATGCTTCGAATCCCGTTTTGTCGAGTTTCGTATGATTGCGCGATTCCCACAATGCATCCGGCGATGTTTTCACCCAATCGATCAGGTTGCGGCCCCGCATGTAAAATGCGGCCAAATCCGTTCTGAATATATTTTTTCGGTAATGCAGGCCTACTTCGAATGCCTCCGATCGTTCGGCTTCGAGGTCGGTATTCCCGATGTGTGTTTGGGTAGTGTAGTAGAGTTCGGTAAAAGTTGGCATGCGAGTGGCAATGTTCCACGAAGCATAGAGTCGGAGTTCGCTTATTGGCCTGAATGAGGCGTTGATAGCCGGATAAAACGAGAATTGATCGGGTAGGGCAGTGTTGTGGTTCAGCAGTCCTCCCACCGATAGGGTGTAGCGATCGAAAACAAAGTGATGTTCGGCAAAAAAGCTGATATTTGTGCGGTTATCCGAATGGGTATAGTTGCCGATAGTGTCGCTCATGGCTTTTCCCAGCACATTGCTTAAAATACCTTCGTTGCGCATTTCTGCTCCAAAACTTGTGATTCCCAGTTTTGAAGCATATTGCATATTGAGATTGGTGCCAAAAACATCGCTTCGATGATAGTTATGTCCTTTATACCATGCAGGAATGTTGAGCGTGCCATCCCTAAAGAGTTGAAACGTGTCGTAGTGTCGGCTCCAGTATATTTGTGGCATTAGCTTCAACTTGCCCGTTGATTCTCCTTTCACCGAAAAGAAAATGCTTTTCGTATCGTCGAACTGATGAGGATATGTTGCCGAATAAAAGGTATTGGCTCCATATTTTTTATCGTTGAATCCGGCTTGAATGTCGATAGCTGCATCGTTTGTTCTGAATTGACTTTGCCAAAGTACATTGGCAATTTTGTAGTCGCTGTTGTCCATATACCCGTCGGAACGCTGATAACCGGCCGAAATAGTGTTCAACCAGGCTTGTGATTTTACGGCCAATCGTGCTTCAGCTTCGGCCAGTGCGTGCATACCGGCACCTGCTTCTATGAAAGCGTTAGAATGCGCATCTTTTTTGGTTATGATATTGATGCCGCCGGCAAAGGCGCTTGCACCATACACGAGCGATGAAGGTCCCTGCACGATTTCGATATGATCGATGTCCGAAAGATTGATGGGAATGTCGAAACTGTAGTGTCCGGTCTGTGGATTTGAAAGGTTAACGCCGTTTAGCAGAATGGCTACCTGATCGAAAGTGCCACCTCTAAGCGAAATGTCGGCTTGCACGCCATGCGGACCTCGTTGCTGAACATCTACGCCGGCAATGTGTGTCAGCATGTCCTGAATACTGCGAATGGGCGCTCGCTCAATATCAGCGGAAGTAATCAGAGTTACCTGCTTTGATGCCAGATTGAGCGGCAAATCGGCTTTCGTGGCAGTAACCACAATTTCATCGAGTTCCACCTCTTGAAGTGTGTCAGGGGTGATTTGTAATTCCGATTTTTCTTTTGGGTTCACCGAGGCAGCGTGGGCGCTTGCCAAAGCACATCCCGATAAAACCCCGATCGTTACGGCTTTACCTAAACTGTTGAAAACACTGAATTTTTTGCGTGCAAATCGTTTGAAACGAAATACCATGCCTGATGATTTAATACTTTTTCTCATAACTTCTTCAATTAAAAAAATGTGAGTAAAATTTACAGATTATCGATAATTTATTCCTTATTATCAATTGCTTTGGTGTTCTGATAAATCCGTTCTCATCCGTAACATCTGCGTCGTCTGTGTTCTATCCAATAAATAGGACACTGATAATACTGATTATACGGATTAACGCCGAAAAATTCGTTCTCATCTGTAACATCCGTGTCGTCCGTGTTCTATATAATTTATCTGTATCATCGATGTTACATCCTTTTCCTATCATTCGTAAATATTTTCCTTTTAAATTCCGGCCTTTTCCCAAAGTTCAACAATAAGCCAATTTCCTTATCGGTTGCCTTCAAATAATTGATAAGTTGCAGCTCATGCTCTTCAATCAAACACTCGGCAGCCTTTAGTTCTATAATAATAGTATCTTCAACAATGATATCGGCAAAATATTCACCTACAACACTTTCTGAGTAATATACGCTGATCGGCCGTTGTTTTTCGGCATATATTCTCTGTTTATAAAGTTCGACCATCATCGCATTTTCATATACTTTTTCAAGAAACCCAAAACCAAGTGTATTATAAACGGTATAAAAACAACCCAGTATTTTGTTTGTAAGCTCTTTATGTAATATTTCGTCCATAATTTATTATTTCCATATTCTGCCAATAACATTTGTCTCCGTGTTTTGAATAATAGCACACCGATAACCCTGATTATACGGATTAACGCCGATAAATCCGTTCTCATCTGTAACATCCGTGTAATTCGTGTTCTATCCAATATACAGCACACCGATGACACTGATTTGTACGGATTAATACCGATAAATCCGTTCTTATCTGTTCTATCTGTGTTCCCTCGCAAACTTTTCCTCTTCCAATTCACATAATCAAATTCCTTGTGTTGACAAATTTCGCTAAAGTTACTTCGGCCATTCAAAATAATATTAACTGAGAGCCGTAAAATTTCGTCAAACTTGACGAAAAAACTTTTTATTCGGTTAAATAATTCATAATGGCTCGCGAGTTTTTCCCGCACTCGTTTGACAAAAAGAATGATTGTCTCGCTATTTTCCCTGTTTTTACCTCCGACGCTCCTCCCAGTCTCCTCCCAGTCTCCTCCCACTCAACCATTACCTTCAATTATAGAAGTCGGTGCTTTCAACAGAAATTGACGGTTCGAGATAATTTTCACATTTTTCGTATCCTTACCCCTCTGACAAAATGGCATTCACCTTTCTCGAGAATCAGATGAGCTCTAAATCGGGTAGGGAGGATATTTTCTTCAAGGTTTGGGCGATTTATTTCGTCCCAAACTTCGTTGGCAAATTTTACCAATTCTTCCTCAGAGTAATCCGCATAACGGTGAAAATATGACTCCGGATCTTGAAAAGCCGTCTGCTGAAGTTTCTTGAACCGATCGATATACCATTGACGTAAATCTTTTTCACTTGCATCCACATATATCGAAAAATCGAAAAAATCGGAAACGAATACTCTTCGTCGTGGTTTCTTATTCATCGGAACTTGCAACACGTTAATACCTTCAACAATCAGAATATCCGGTTTTTGAATGATTTGCACCTTGTTAGGAATCACATCGTAGTACAGGTGCGAATATACGGGCACTTCCAATTCATCGCGTCCCGATTTTACGCTCGCCAGAAACGATAGAAGGCTCTTGGCATCGTAGCTTTCGGGAAAACCTTTTTTGTTGAAAATGCCTCGTCGTTGGAGTTCGGCATTCGAAAATAGAAAACCATCGGTTGTTATCAATTCAACTTTCGGGTTTCCCGGTGTCATCGACAACAATTTTTGGAGCACGCGTGCCGTAGTACTTTTGCCTGCAGCTACGCTCCCTGCAATTCCGATGATATAAGGAATTTTCAGACTATTGTCTTTGAAAAACTGGTCGCGTTCGTTGTGAAGGTTTTGGTAGTGCGTAAGATGAATTTGCAACAGACTCACCATTGGCATATAAATTTCTTCGATTTCTTCGATCGTCAATGGTTCATTGAGTGCCTGCAATTGTGTGAGGTCGATTCCCGTAACCGGGAACATGGGATGTTCTTCGAGTTTGCTCCATGCTTCACGCGTAAAACTTCGAAATGGCGAATAGGTAACCTCGTAGGTTTTGTTCATTGGTTTCTCGTTTTGTGGCGTAAAGTTACGGAAAAAGGAATTTACACAAAAAAACCGATAAGCATTTTTTAGCTCATCGGTTTACTCGAATAGTATAGGTGCGTAGTTGTCTCTCTTACATTAAATCGATACTTCGTTTGATGAAGTCGCTCAGAGCTTCGCCCTTCAGCATTCCGTTCGAAAGAAGCGCCAAGTCTATCATCTGTTTCAATTTTTTATTTTCCGAAGCATACGCTTTCATGTCGTCTTTTTCCCTGTTTTCAACTTCGTTTATCACTTGTTTGATGAGTGGGTGATTTACATTCAGTACAACCTGAAACATATCGGGCATTTCGCCATAAAAAGCCATTCCCGGCTGCATAGCCGACATTTCTTTCATCCGTCGCGAAAATTCGTTTTGGGTGATTTGTACCGGCTTGTCATTTTCGCTTAATGCCTTGAAATCGACATCGAATTCAGCTTTTGTAACTGTTGGCAATAACGATTTTACGGCTTCCGTCATATTTTCTTTTTGCTTGTCGGTCAACTCTACGTTTGCCACCTCCTCCTTTTGAATGAGATGATCAATCGTATCGCTATCCACTCTCACGAAGCGGGTTTTTCCGAATTTTTGCTCGATCATTCCCATCCAGTGGATATCGAGTTGCCCATCCATAATCAATACGTCGTAGCCCTTGCTTTTAGCTGCATCAATGTGAGCATACTGATCGTCCTTGCTATTGGCATAAAGATAAACCAATGTCCCGTTTTTGTCAGTTTGTGCCCCTTCGATGAGGGTTTTATATTCATCGAGGGTAAAATATTTATCGTCGATATTTTTTACAAGACAGAAATTCACTGCTTTCTCGTAGAATTTGTCTTCGGTCAGCATTCCGTATTGTACGAAAAGCTTCAGGCTATCCCATTTCTGTTCGTATTGTGACCGGTCTTTCTTAAACAGTTCTTCGAGTTTATCGGCTACTTTTTTTGTGATGTGATTCGATATTTTCTTGACGTTGCTATCGCTTTGCAGGTACGAGCGTGATACGTTCAGCGGAATATCCGGAGAATCGATTACGCCGTGAAGCAAGGTCAAAAACTCGGGTACGATGCCTTCCACCGAATCGGTTACGAATACCTGATTGCAATAGAGTTGTATTTTATTTTTTTGCAGGTCGAGGTTACTCTTTATGCGCGGGAAATAAAGAATTCCGGTGAGATGAAACGGATAATCTACATTGAGGTGGATCCAGAACAAGGGTTCATCCATGCTCATCGGATAAAGTTCGCGATAAAATTTCAAATAATCTTCGTCTTTCAGCCCTGTCGGTTTTTGTTTCCATAAAGGATTGGTATCGTTGATGACATTATCCTCATCCGTATCGACATATTTCTCGTCTTTCCAGTCTTGTTTTTTCCCGAAAACAATGGGCACGGGCAAAAATTTACAATACTTGTTGAGCAAATATTCAATCTTTTCTTTTTCGAGAAAGTCTTTGTTTTCGGAATCGATATACATGACAATATCTGTTCCGCGATCGGTTTTGTCTGCCGCTTCAATTTTGTATTCGGGAGTGCCCTCACTGGTCCATTTTACGGCTTGCTCGCCCTCTTTGTATGATTTTGTAATAACTTCTACCTTTTTGGAAACCATAAAAGTAGAATAAAATCCCAGTCCGAAATGGCCTATAATGGCATTGGCATCCGATTTATATTTATCGAGAAATTCATTTGCCGACGATAAGGCAATTTGATTGATATATTGATCTACTTCATCGGCTGTCATGCCGATTCCGCGATCGGAAACGGTGATGGTTTTTGCCTTTTTGTCCACCGAAACACGTATGGAGAGATCGCCTAACTCGCCCTTGAATTCACCTTTGTCTGCCAATGTTTTGAGCTTTTGAGTAGCATCTACGGCATTTGAAATTACTTCACGCAAAAATATTTCGTGATCACTGTAAAGAAATTTTTTGATGATGGGGAAAATATTTTCTGTAGTTACCCCGATTTGGCCTTCTTTTATCATAGTTGAAATGTTTTTTGTTTCTGTGTTAAGCTTTTGCAAATAGTGTGCCATTCGGTTTTTCGAATTCTTCTTGGTCTCGAATTAATTCTATTTGGGTATTTATTGAGGCTCAATCGGTTAACTTAGTTTGTTAAATTCGAGTTTTTGTAGTGTGTTTTCTGTATTTATAATTTAGATCCAATTTAAATTACAAAGATATTTAAAAGTATTTGAATAATTTATCTGCTATAATTATATTATAAATAAAATCAATCGTTAATAAAGGGTGCTTCTTACGCTTAATTATATATTTAAATATCAGAATATCAGGAATAAATAAACTGTTAAATTTTTATTAACACTATTTAGGCGTTTTAAGATAAAAAACAGTTGGAATATTCGGAAATATATATATATCTTTGTTGAGGATGAAAGAAAAATGAACAGCGAAAAATCATTTTTTCTTGATTCAATAACACAAAAAAACATGTCTTATGAAAGCAAATGATTCCTTCGAAAACAAGCTTCTTGGATTACAGGACAACATGCTTAATTTTGCCTTAACTTTAACTGCGAATCGCGAAGAAGCAAAAGATTTGATGCAGGAAACTACACTTCGTGTATTGGACAACAAGGAAAAGTATTACGAAAACGTGAATTTTAAAGGATGGGTTTTCACCATCATGCACAACATTTTCGTAAACAACTATCGAAAAGTAGTGAGAAGCCAAACCATTATCGACAAATCGGAAAATTTATATCATCTCAACTTGCCTCAGGATTCGGGCTTTGATACTCCTGATGGAGCTTACACTATCAAAGAAATAAACAAAGCGATTAACAGTTTCACGGATGAATATAAGATTCCATTTTCGATGCACGTTGCAGGCTACAAATATGAAGAGATAGCCCAGCATCTTGGCCTTCCCATCGGAACTGTCAAAAGTCGAATCTTTTTTGCACGCAAACGTTTACAGGAAATTCTGAAAGATTTTCGTTACTACAAAGAAATTTAAAACGTAATATCCCGCGTGATGACTGAAAGCGTCAATTTGGCGCTTTCTTTTTTGCTTCTTTTGTCCAAAATTCATTTATAAACCCCACTTCTAATCGGCTAATAATAATGAAAAAGATACAAAAATTTTACCCGTTGTCGGCAAAGTTTTTAGTTAAATTCAATTTTTTTGTTTGATTATTTATTTAGATCAATATCTTTGCGAAATAAATCATTTTCACACTCGTTTTTTTATGGGCATAGATTTTTTCAAGCGCACGAGCTACCAAATCTCGGAACTGATAACTCGAAAGTATAGCACTTCATTTTCTTTGTCCGTTTCATTGCTCGACAACGCCGAACGCGATGCTATTTATGGCATTTATGGTTTTGTGAGGCTTGCCGATGAAATTGTCGATACTTTCGATGCTTCTTTCGATCGTAAATATCTTTTGGATAAACTGAGGGAAGATGCTCAATATGCCATTCTACATGGAATCAGCACCAATCCGATCATTTTGTCGTTTGCTGATACAGTCAATAAATACAAAATCGATTGGTCATACATCGATGCTTTTTTGCGAAGCATGGATTATGATTTGGTAAAAACGGACTACAGGACTCGGGAAGAATTGACAGACTATATTTATGGTTCGGCCGAAGTTGTGGGTTTGATGTGTTTGAAAGTTTTTTGCAAAGGGGATGAAACTTTGTATGATCAGCTTTTCAAGTACGCCAGAAGTTTGGGGTCGGCTTTTCAGAAAGTTAATTTTTTGCGAGACATCAGCTCCGATACCAACGAGTTGGGTAGGATTTATTTTCCGGAACTCACTCAATCACATTTGAGCGAAGAAGTTAAATCTATCCTCATTCGTTCCATCGAGCGCAATTTTGATAATATCCTGCAGTATCTGCGATCGCTCATGCAGGTGAACCCCAAGCATATCGATGTACTCTTTCGAAGTTTTTGGCAACAAGTCGGACGTTATTTCGATGCAAAGGAGACCCGTCAGATTATTTCGCTCATCGCGTTTTTTCTCGGGCGCACCCCGTTCGACACCAATGCCGTTTACACGTTGTTATCTTATATCGAATTCAAACACAAGGGATATTATAACGTTGAAGGTGGCATGTATACGATTGTTTCGAGTTTGTTGTCGGAGCTCGAAAAAATGAATGTGAAGTTTCACTATAATACCGAAATAGTGGATTTTGAAGCTCGCGAAGGTAAATTGATTTCGTTGATCGACAAAGATGGGAAGAAATGGAATGCAAATATTTTTGTAATTAATTCCGACGCAGCTTATTTCAGAGGAAAAGTGCTGAAAAGAAATAAGTTTTCGGATGGGAAATTGCAAAAAATGAGTTGGACAATGGGTTATCTGACATTTTATTTGGGTGTCGATACGAAATTACCGCAAGTGGACCATCATAATTATTTTTTAGGAAATAATTATGAAGAGTATGCCAAAAATGTGATGCAAAATCCCGGAACGCTCGAGAAACCATATTATTATGTAAATGTAGTTTCGAAATACAATCCCGATTGTGCTCCTGTGGTAATGAAGCCCTGTTTTTTGTGTGTCCTGTACCGAATCTTTTGTACAAAACCGATTGGGTGGACAAAGAGGATATTATTGATAGTATCGTTGCCGATTTTTCAAAAAGAATACATCGGGATATTTCGAAAAACATTGTTTTCAGAAAAAGTTTTACCCCGGAAGATTGGCATGATCGTTTTAATCTATATAAGGGTGCCGGGCTGGGATTATCGCATGCCATGAACCAGATTGGAGCTTTTCGACCGAAAAATGCCGATGAAGAATTCGACAACACGTTTTACGTGGGCGCATCTACAGTGCCGGGTGCAGGACTGCCGATGGCCATCATCAGTTCGAAGCTCGCAGTGGAACGCATCTTGAAAGCTGCAAACGAATAGTGATTTGCCCAAAAGTTGTTGGTTATATTCAAAAACTATCTAAAAAGAAAAAGAGGGAAAAGACTTCGAAATCTTTTCCCTCAGCTTTTTGTCATCAATTATTTCAAGTCGTATTATTATTTCACGGACAAATCGACCGGATTTTTCACTTTTTCCTTCAAAAGAGCAAATTCGAGAACTTCACGTACATCATTCACATAATGAAACTTCAGTCCTTTCAGGTACGAAGGCTTGATTTCTTCGATATCCTTTCGGTTTTCTTCGCTCAAAATAATGTCTTTGATACCTGCACGCTTTGCGGCCAATATTTTTTCGCGAATTCCTCCAACGGGAAGCACTTTGCCGCGAAGCGTAATTTCGCCCGTCATTGCCAGGTTGGCTCGTACTTTTCGTTGCGTATAAACCGATGCCAGCGAAGTTATCATCGTAATACCCGCCGAAGGGCCATCTTTGGGAATTGCACCTTCGGGAACATGAATGTGCGTGTTCCATTGTTCGAAAACTTTTGGATCGATCCCCAACTCATCGGCGTGCGAGCGGATATATTCCATTGCTAACATGGCCGATTCTTTCATCACGTCTCCCAGATTGCCGGTGAGTGTCAGCTTTGATTCTTTGCCGCGACTCAGTGAGCTTTCCACGAAGAGAATTTCACCACCAACGGCTGTCCATGCCAGGCCGGTAACCACACCGGCATATTCATTGCCCTGATACCGATCTTTCGTATAACGCTGTACGCCTAAATATTCCTTCAAATCCTCCGGTTGCAGCTGAGCCGGATAAGGTTCGTTGGTGGCAATCTTAAGCGCTACGCGACGCAACACTTTGGCTATTTGCTTGTCCAATTCACGGACGCCCGATTCGCGAGTATAGTTTTCGATCATCAGTTCGAGCGTTTTTTTCGGAATCGTGAATGCGTCGAAAGGTATGCCGTGATTGGCCATTTCCTTCGGAAGCAGGTGGCGGGCGGCAATTTCTATTTTTTCTTCGGTGATGTATCCTCCCACGTTAATCAGTTCCATACGGTCGAGAAGAGGTTGCGGAATGCTGTTCAAATCGTTTGCCGTAGCAATGAACAATACTTTCGACAAATCATAGTCGATGGAAAGATAATTGTCGTGGAAAGCCGAATTTTGTTCCGGATCGAGCACTTCGAGCAATGCCGAAGATGGATCGCCTCTGAAGTCGTTTCCGATTTTATCCACTTCATCGAGCACAAAAACGGGATTGGATGAACCGGCTTTGGCAATATTCTGAATTATACGTCCCGGAATTGCCCCAATGTAGGTGCGACGATGACCACGAATTTCGGCTTCGTCATGCAATCCTCCCAGCGAAATGCGGACGTATTTGCGGTTGAGTGCTTCGGCAATAGACTTTCCGAGTGATGTTTTGCCTACGCCCGGAGGTCCGTAGAGACACAAGATTGGCGATTTCATATCGCCTTTTAGCTTTAAAACGGCCAAATGCTCGATGATGCGTTCCTTTACTTTTTCCATTCCGAAGTGGTCACGATCGAGAATCTTCTGAGCATTTTTCAGGTTGAAATTATCCTGCGTATATTCGTTCCAAGGCAGCTCGAGAATCGTTTGCAGGTAGCCATATTGCACCGAATAGTCAGGCGATTGTGGATTCAGTCGCTCAAGTTTCTTGACCTCTTTCTCAAACGTTTCGGCTACGTCGGCATTCCATTTCTTCTCTTTCGCCTTTTTGCGGAATTCGTCGATTTCGATTTGCTGAGTGTTTCCACCCAATTCTTCCTGAATGGTTTTGAGTTGCTGTTGCAGGTAATACTCCTTTTGTTGCTGACTCAAATCTTCGCGGGTTTTCATCTGGATATTCATTTTCAGTTCCAGAATTTGTATTTCGCGGTTGAGTATCATCAACAAGCGGTAAGCCAAATCTTTTTCGTTGTCGATGTTCAGCAATTCCTGTTTTTCGCGGTTGTTGATGGCAGATTGGTCGCGCAATAGCTAATCAGCATATTCGAAAACGATTCGTTTTGAATGGTCGTCATCAGCTCTTTTGGCGGCTCTCCCAACATATTGAGCATCTGAATCATTGCATCGCGTATGCTGTCCAGAATGGCTTTATATTCCTTATCGTCGTCGGCTGCTTTTATGGTGTCGCGAATTTTGTAAGTTGCCACGAAAAACGGATCTGTTTGAACCATTTTGGTCCATTCGAAACGTTTTTTGGCCTGAATGATAATGCTCAAATTGTCGTCAGCCAATTCGATCACCCTCAAAACTTCGGCAATGACGCCAATATGATAAAGGTCGTCGGGCTCGGGATTGTCAATGTCAGTGTCTTTTTGGCATACCAGGCCGATATATCGATTTTTTTTACCGAGAGAACGAACCAGATTCAACGATTTGCTTCGTCCGACCGAAATGGGCAAACCACTTCCCGGAAAGACAATCGTATTGCGCAATGGCAGAATAGGAATAGTTTCCAACAAAACCGATTCGTCCAATTCACTTCCATCGTTAGAAAAATCACCTGTTATGAACGACACAACGTTCTGATCCGATTCGTCACTTCCCTGCGTATATAATTTTTTTGGTAACATATTTTTCCTTCTTGAATTTTTCTTCTTTAAACTCTTTCAAACAATCTTACGTTGGATTTTCGATTACATTTGCAATGTTTTTGAGTCTTTATTCCAAAATTCGTGCCAAGTTTATAAAGTACGGGAAATGTCAAACAGTTATTTTCGATTTAAGCAATTTGTTGTCCATCAAGATCGGTGTGCCATGAAAGTTGGCACCGATGGGGTTTTGCTGGGAGCTTGGACAAACGTGGAACATGCACACCGAATTTTGGATATTGGCACAGGAACCGGTTTAATATCTCTCATGCTTGCTCAGCGGAACGCAGATGCTTCGATTGTGGCCCTCGAGATAGATGAGGACGCGGCCGATCAGGCAGAAGAAAACGTTCGTTTTTCACCATTTTCGGAGCGAATTGATGTAAGACAGATTCCTTTTCAGAAATTTTCCGCAGAGTCAACCCAAAAATTCGATCTTTTGGTCTCTAATCCTCCTTTCTTTGCCGATTCATTACGTTCCCCCGATCATTCACGTTCGCTTGCCCGACATTCGGACACGCTTAGTTTGGAAGAGTTATTTTGTGGAGCGAAACAAATAGCCACAAAACATGCCCGGTTTTCGGTAATCATTCCTTATTTGCAGAAGCGGCGAAGTTTGTTTGCTGCAAGCGATTTTGGTTGGCATCCTGCGCGTATAACCAATGTTTTCTCTGTGTCTCATTCCAAATTTCCCAAAAGGATACTCGTCGAATTCACGAACGATGTGCCCGATCTTATTTCCGAAAACGAATTGACCATCGAGATCCGGCCAAAAGAATATTCGCCTGCATATATCGATTTGGTGCAAGAATTTTATCTGTTGAGTTCAACTTAGAAGTGCAATTTTTTGCGGAAAGGTTGAGCCGTTTTTTTTTCTATTTTCTATATTTTATTCGTTCTATGTTTGCGTCGTATTTGCGTCGTATTTGCGTCGTATTTGCGTCGTATTTGGTTCGAATGAATTTTTATTTCTATTTTGTCTTTTTTCATGAGTGCAAAAACTATATTTCTCGATATTTCTACTATCAATTCAACTCTCAAAAATAATCACAACTGCGAGATTATTTGGAGAACAACATTCAGATCGACGCAATATCTTAAAAAAGTAAGATCAGAACCATGATATTTTCCAAAAATATAAATAGCCGATTTTAATTTCTCCCTTATAAATCGACAAAAAATAGTAATTTTGCCCCTTTATTTCAACCATCATATATCAATTAACGGATGAAAAGTGTAAAAATCAAGGATAAAGAGTTCGAGCTCTTCATTCAATCCAACGAAATAGAAAAAAATATCGAACGGATTGCCCACCAAATCAATCACGATCTCGCGGGAAAAAATCCCATCTTTGTGGCAGTGCTCAATGGTGCATTCATGTTTGCGGGCGAACTCATGAAGAAGGTTTCGATGCCGTGTGAAATTACATTTGTGCGTTTGTCCTCCTATCAGGGAACTTCGAGTACCGAAAAGGTTAAGGAAGTTTTGGGATTGAATGAATCTATCGAAGGACGTACAGTCGTCATTGTAGAAGATATTGTAGATAGTGGAAATACGATGGTGTCACTGGTCGATGAACTTGGGGTGCAACATCCTCAGGAAATAAAAATCGCTACATTATTATTTAAGCCGGATGCTTTGAAACGCGATTTGAAACTCGACTATGTTGCGATGGAAATTCCGAGTGATTTTATCGTCGGCTATGGACTCGATTATGATGGATACGGTCGAAATTTGAA
>Ga0116185_1001748_pt1 | contig 21176 bp, 17 predicted proteins | sample AD_JPNNA7_MetaG_FD_89754 | JGI IMG/M metagenome (GOLD analysis project Ga0116185, IMG submission 89754) | Active sludge microbial communities of municipal wastewater-treating anaerobic digesters from Japan - AD_JPNNA7_MetaG | ecosystem: Engineered > Bioreactor > Anaerobic > Digestate | place...
GCTGTTCAGCAGGAATGTCCCGGAGCCTATGCCATTAGCCAGCGGCTCTGTGTTCTTGCCAAAGCTGCCGCTCACGGCTGCGTTGCTGCTTAGGTCCTCGGTTATTATGCCGCTCGCCCCTTCCCTGTGGGCCGTCGAATTGGTTGCCATGGCCTGCCAGCTGCCCTCGCTCACGAATGCCTCACCATATGCCCTCATGCCTGCATCGGTTTTGTCGTCGTTTGCAGTGATCCTCTTGACTTTGGCATGTGTAAGGACATCGGAGCTGGCATATGATTCATTCAATGCCGGATAATAGGAGGCTGTTACATATACCTTAGCATTAGCCTCTGCTGCATCACCCTCCTTCAGGACGCGAACGTCTGCGCTCATCGAGTCATCTTTCGATGAGCTTGCCCCGTAGGTCTTCCAATCGCAGTCGCCAGTCTTGGAGTTGCATATTTCACTTGTATTCATGGCGCTCGAGCTTGCGCTGCCATCGGCGGTGCCTGCAACATACGCCTTGCCATCGCCCATGCAGGGGTCGTTTCTGGCAGCTACCTTGATTTCATTGAGGCTAGTAGATGAATTGTATTTTTCTCCGTTCTTGTCGACGTAGTTACCAGAGGTGGTAGATATTATGGAATATGCCGGACCCTTGAGGTTGTAAGTGTTGCCAACAAGGCTGCCACCAATGAGGCCTCCAGTGCCATCGACTGCGCCCTCTATGGTGGTGGATCCCTCAGCCACTCCCGTAATCTTAGCCTCTCTTGTTTTCTTCTTATCTACGTCTACGATGTTGTACGTGGCCCTGCCATCGGCATTTGCGCTCGCCTCGAACTTGCCAGCCGGTATGCCAGTCAGCCCGGAGACATTCGAAAACGTCCTGCCTATCCCTGAGTAGATGGAGGCGTTTCCATATACTCCATTAGAGTCTTTGTATACACCGGAATGGATCCACCCAACTGAGGTGACCTTTGCGCCAGTGCTACCATCAACCTGGGCCTCGACAGTGCCCTTGGCTGTTACCGTCCCTATACCAGTAACTGTTTTAGACGCCTCTGTAGGCACATTCACATTGACATAGGCAGTGCCAATTCCATTGGTCGTTGCCGAGGCGAATATGTCTGCACTCAGAGAACTAGCATCATCGTAGAACGAATAAGCATGGCCTACAGAGCCAGCCCCACTCGTCGAATAGGACACGGCGCCACCAGGCATCTCTGTCTCAGTGGCATAGGCCCATCCCATCATAGCGGATAGAATGGCCAAAGCCATCAGATATCTCATGTATTTCATCTTAAACCCTCCTTGGTATCTCTATCGCGTCACGCTAGAGCCATGGATTTGAACCCACCCATAGATACCAATCGGCTTTATACGGTGCGCATGTCCTAATAAATGTTTCGTTTGTATCCAGGCAGTGTTGAGTCCGGATAGAAAAGCAGAGCGATATGTGGACACTGAGGTAAATTTTGGGGGGAGCTGTGACAGAACAAGGCCGTACACTTATGCCAATCGAAAGAGCGCTCTAAAGCTCATCGGCTCCCTGACCGTCCGCTCAACGAGCCTTCAGCTATAGCGGCGGTCCTCCTGCCAGCGCCAGAATTTCGATAAACTCAGATCTTCCTCCACCGCCGCACTCAGCAGATGGAATACTTCATATATACTTACAGAGCACTAGCGGGCTGTGATAAATGAGGGCTGCCAGGTGGTGCAGAGATGGATGATGGCATCAAGCAAAACTATGAAGGAAAATTAAGAATTTCAATTCTCGGCGGTGGCTATGTGGGGCTTGTCACAGCAGTATGCCTGGCAGAGCTCGGTCACAGGGTTGATCTGGTTGATATCGATAAAGAGAGGTGTGAGCTGATCAATGCTGGAGAGCCCCCGATATATGAGAGCGGCCTAAGGGAGCTGCTCTCCATTCATGCATGTAGAAGCCTTCACGCATATGCCTCTTACGATGTCATAAAAGGATCTGATATGACATTCATCTGCGTGGGAACCCCACAGGGAGCCGATGGCAGTTCAGATCTGTCCATGGTCTCTTCTGCATGTACTTCACTTGGCGATTCACTTAAAGACAAAGAGGAATATCATGCAGTGGTGGTGAAGAGCACTGTGCCTCCCGGCACTACAGAGCAGCTGGTCATCCCCTCCGTCCTTGAACATTCTGGGAAGGAGATATCTGAAATTGGATTTGCAGTGAATCCTGAGTTTCTCAGAGAAGGGATGGCGATATACGACTTCATGAATCCGGACAGAATCGTTATAGGCAGCCTTGAAGAAAGGGCAGGTGATCTGGTCGAATCTGTGTACAGGAAGATAAATGCTCCTATCGTGCGTACAGCTCTCACGTCTGCAGAGATGATCAAGTACGCCTCTAACGCCTTTCTCGCCACAAAGATCTCATATGCCAATGAGATTGGAAACATCTGTAAGAGATTGGGTATTGATGTATACGATGTCATGAAGGGCATAGGTCTGGACCACCGGATCGGGCCGGCGTTCCTGAATGCCGGGGCAGGATTTGGAGGCAGCTGCTTGCCCAAGGATCTCTCTGCTCTTATAGCACTGGCTGAGGATCTGGGAGAGGATCCAGTACTTTTGAGATCTGTTATGAGCATCAATGAGCGTCAGCCACTGCGGATGGTGGATCTGCTATCCAGGAGGGTTGGCGATTTAAGGGGCAAAAAGATAGCAATTCTCGGCCTCTCCTTCAAAGATAATACAGATGACGTGAGGGAATCAAGGTCGATTGACGTCATAAATGAGCTGATACTGCGTGGTGCGCTGGTTGCTGCATATGATCCAAGGGGCAGCACTTCAATGAAGCGCATACTGCCTGACATAAGCTATCATCCAACCGCCGCCGAGGCGCTCCGTAATGCGGATGCATGCTTGGTCATGACTGAGTGGCCAGAGTTCGGCCTTCTGGATGATGAGTTCAATCTTATGAGATCCAGGGTGATCATTGAGGGCAGAAGGGTGCTTTCCTGCAAAGACCGAGAGGGGATATGCTGGTGATGTGCGATATGAAGCATCAGAGCATCAGGAAAGCGGTCATACCAGCAGCTGGAATGGGAACAAGATTTCTTCCAATAACACGTGCCCAGCCCAAGGAGATGCTGCCTGTCGTGGACAAACCTGTGATCCAGTATGTGGTAGAGGAGGCGATTGCCTCTGGGATAGAGGACATACTGATAATTACAGGTCGCGGAAAGAGGGCAATAGAGGATCATTTTGACTGCTCATGCGATCTAGAGAGGGCGCTTATTAAGAGAAATGATACAAAGCTCTTCGACCAGGACAAGACCATCTCCAATCTGGCGGATATTCACTACATCAGGCAGAAAGAGCAGAGGGGTCTTGGGGATGCCGTCCTGCATGCAGAGAGGCACTGTGATGGCGAGCCGTTTGCAGTGCTGCTTGGAGATACCATAACGGTCCCATCCGAGGGGGCTAAGAGCTGTACAGGTCAGATGATGGATGCATTTGAAAGGTATCAGAGAACGATAATAGCTGTGGAGAGGGTTCCTAAGAATAAGGTAAAGGACTATGGAATTATCTCTGGCATGGCCATCGAAGATGGCGTATACGAGATAATGGATATCGTGGAGAAGCCATCTGCTGAGAAAGCACCATCTGATCTAGGGGCGATAGGCAGATACATCCTCATGCCAGAGATCTTTGATGTTCTTAGGGAGATACAACCTGGATATGGAAATGAGTTACAGCTCACAGATGCTCTGAGACGCTTCAGTGGATCTATCGGCCTTGTAACCCGCTGCCAGCGTTATGATATCGGCGACAAATTGGGCTGGATGAAATCGAGTATCGAGCTGGCCATCGCAAGAGAGGAGTTCGCGGATGAGCTGAAGGCATTCATGAGGGATCTTCTGAGAGAATAATCGAGAGCGACTGAGGCAGTTCTTTATGGATTGGAATAATAAGAAGGAGATCGAGAGGATCAATAGTGATCTGGGAAACATATCTTTTCAGGATCAGTGCGTGCTTGTCACCGGTGGTGCAGGCTTTTTAGGTTCGTGGGTATGCGACGTTCTCATCTCACAGGGCGCAGAGGTTATCTGCGTGGACAACCTCTCCAGCGGGCTTCTGCCCAACATATCGCATCTTCTCGATGCCGATGGCTTCAGATTCATAAAGCATGATATATCCGAACCCATAATCATCGATGAAAAAGTGGAGCTGGTTATACACATGGCAAGCAGAGCTTCGCCATTCGAGTTCGAGCACTATCCGATAGAGATACTGAGAGCTAACACATTAGGAATGATGGCATCATTGGAGATCGCGAGAGAGCATAGCGCCAGGCTCTTATATACATCCACCAGCGAGGTCTATGGAAATCCGGAGATAGTGCCCACACCTGAGAGCTATCCAGGCAGTGTCAACCCTGTCGGGCCCAGGGGATGCTACGATGAGGCAAAGCGATGTGGGGAGGCATATGCTGTCGCATACAGAAGGCAGCACGGCCTGGATACAAGGATAGCTCGCATCTTCAACACATATGGACCAAGAATCAGGGGGGATGGCATCTACGCCCGGGCTCTTCCAAGGTTCATATCTCAGGCGCTATCCGGAAAGCCCGTAACCATCTTCGGAGATGGCGGGCAGACCAGGAGCTTCACCTACGTTACAGACCAGGTTGAAGGCCTGCTTAGGCTTGCATCTGTCGAGGGAGCTGGCGGAGCAGTGGTGAACATCGGCAGCGACAGGGAGACTAAGATAATCGATGTGGCAAGAGCCATCTTAAAAATAACCGGCTCTAACTCCCCCCTCACATATCATCCCCTACCACAGGACGATCCTTTGCGTCGCAGACCAGATATAACCAGGGCGAATGAACTGCTTGGCTGGAGGCCGAAGGTCGCCCTGGAGGAGGGTCTCAGGCGCACTGTGGATTGGTTCAGGTCCGCTGGAGGAGAAGTCAATTGAAGGTATATGCCTCCACATCCTGCCTGAAGGGCTGCAGGGACCTCGCGCACGTGCTGGATCTGTATAGCCGTGCGGGGATCAAGAATATCGAGCTTGGTAGCAGCCATGAGCACATCAAGGATGTACATAGTCTGCTGAGCCAATATCGCGGCATGAACTTCATCGTACACAACTACTTTCCGCCTGCTAGAGACCCGTTTATCATGAACATCGCTGCCCAGGATAAGATCATTCGAGATCGAAGTCTAGAGGTATGTAGGGCGGCAATAGATCTATGTAGCTATCTGGGCGTCTCCATCTACTCGTTTCATCCGGGCTTCCGGGTACACGGCACACTGGATGGAAGCTTTGACCTGTACGGGTCTGTGGTGCCCTACGAGAAGGCTTTTGAAGTACTTGCAGAATCCATTGAGAGCATCCTCTCTTATGCCAGAGAGCACAGAGTTGCGGTCGCAATTGAGAATCTAGAGCACAGAAATGATGCATACATGATGACCGGGCCTCGGGAGTTTGAGGAGCTCTTGGATGTATTTCCAGAGTTGCATGTGTTGCTGGATCTAGGTCACCTGAAGATAGCCTCACGAAGGCTCGGCTTTACAGTAGATGATTTTATATCCTGTGTGCGCGAGCATGTAGTGGGGATTCATCTGCATGAGAATGATGGTGTGTCAGATCTGCACCTCGAACCGTTGAAGAGCGATATGCTGAAGTGTCTTCCACAGCTTTCATGCCCAAATATAATACTGGAGTGCAGGAACTCGAGCTTGGGGAATATTGTTCGAAATCTGAGGGCTTTGGAGCGTTATTGCGATGGATGCATGTTGAGTGATGTGAGCATATGAGAACATCACTTGTGGTTCCCGCCTTCAACGAGGAGAAGGGCCTGCCTCTGGTGATAAAGGAGTATCTTGAGTATGTAGATGAGATCATAGTGGTAGATGACGGCTCCACTGATGGGACCTATGAGGCCGCAAAGATGTGCATTTGTGAAAAGGTTAAGCTTTTCAGGCACGAGGTCAATCGGGGAAAAGTGGCTGCCCTGAGGACTGGTGTGGAGCATGCCAGCGGAGAGATAATAATATTTACCGATGCAGACTACACATATCCTGCAAGATATGTTCCAGATCTTGTCAAGGCGATAGAAGACGGAGCAGATCTTGCTCTTGGCGCAAGGTTAAATCAGAGGCATAACATACCTGCAATCAACCGGCTTGGGAACAATATCTTCTCATTTATTGCAACGTACATAAGCTGCATGAGGATCCAGGACAGCCAGACCGGGATGAGGGCCTTACGAAGGGAGATGTTCGACAAGCTGGATGTCAACGCAAGGAGCCTTGAGTTTGAAACCAAGATGACTGTAAGGGCGGCAAAGCTGGGCTACAAGATCGTAGAGATACCGATTGAGTACAGAGAGCGCGTCGGAAGGTCCAAGCTGAATCCCATCAAGGATGGGGCGCGGATGATGGTGGCTCTGCTCTCCGTAGCCTACTCAGAGACGTCTCTGCTATCCAAGATGATACTCCTGCCATCTACGATATCCATCGTCATCGGCCTGATAACCGGCTCTATAGCTGTCTACGAGAAGTTGCAGTTTGGAGTGATATCTCATGAGTATTATCCAGTGTTCGCAGCTTTTCTGATACTTGTCGGCGTTCAGTTGATCTCTCTGGGATTGATAGTGGACTATCTCACAAAGAAGCTGGACAGAATTGAAGAGCGCCTGGTTAGGTTATAAGCGGTTTTCCCCTATGTTCACAATATTCGTTAGAGGTAGGCCCTAATGAGGTATGCAAAGTCAACCACTCCGCCCTAAATGACGGAGCTTGCGACTGAGGCGGTACTATGCCCCGACACAATAGGCCGGTTGACATCGGCCCTAAATGCTATGTTCATAGCAGCTATGTAATCCGCAGGCCCAGCGAAGCCACAGGATTCACACAGGAATTCGTCTCTGGTAGGCCTATTAGCCTTAGAGACGTGCCCGCAAGACGGGCAAGTCCTGGATGTGTTTCTAGGATCAACCAAGATCAGAGGCACACCGGCGATAGCCGCTTTGTATGCCAAGAACTGCCGGAGCTGATAGAAGCCCCAAGTATGCAAGTTGCGACGCTGAGCCTTTCTAACCGTAACCCTGGATCTAATGCCATCGAGATCTTCAATGGCAATAGCTCTAAAGGTGTCTTTGGCTTTCGCAACAAGCTTCTTAGAGATACAATGGTTTGCGTCCTTAGTAAACCGGGCGGTCTTCTTGGAAAGCTTCTTAAGATGCCTCTTTGCCGATTTGGTTCCCTTGGATTGAAGCCTAGACTTCAAGGAATCTGTTCGCTCTCGAACCTTGTTGAGCTTCTCTCCTGTGTGTACCTCACCGTCGGAATCGACAGCAAGATACTTGATACCAATATCCACGCCAAGAACGCCCTGGGGTTTGTACTGAGGTTCTTCGGTGACCTCAACGACCACGCCAAGGTAGAAGATACCGTTGACGAAGATCAAATCAGCCTGACCACGAACCCTATCAAGTCTAGGCCTTTGGTAGTTTCCGATCACAATAGGCACAATCTGCCTTCCTTGAAGAGTGATTATGGATACGGCCTCAAGCCCCTTCCAAGAAAGAATTCTCTGATCGTAGACGATAGCCCCATCGGGACGGAATTGTGGCTTGATAGACTTATCGCGTTTATAGGCTTCGACGACCTTGGAAATGGCACGTACGGTAAGCTGTGCGGAAAGTCCGTACTTTCTGCGAATATCGTAGTAGACCGCGTGATGCACTTCAACCTTGTTAGCTTTGCGCATCTGAAAAACAGTATCAGCTATCTCATTGCAGGCCTTATTAAATCGGTGCATGGTATCAAGAAGCATCCGATACTGCTCTTCAGTTGGATTGAGCTTAATCATCAAAGTTTGAAGCATCATATTGATATAAAAGTTCATGGGATTTATATGTATCTGATAACCGGGCGGGGTACGCTCCTCCCCGGCCTGAAGACCGGGGTTTCCGCTACCCCCGCACCCCGGAGGATTCTATGAATACGATCATGATAATTCTCATCAGTGTGATCTTTGCGGCCATAGGCCAGGTAGCCTGGAAATTTGGGATGAACCAGATTGGGACTCTATCTCTCTCATCTTTGGTTTCGGCCTTGCTCAACCCTTTTGTACTTCTAGGCTTTGTGATGTACGGGCTGAGCACAATATTCTGGTTGATAGCGCTCTCCAAAAAAGATCTGAGCTTTGTGTATCCATTTATCTCTTTAACTTATGTGCTCGTTTTGTTGCTATCGAGCATGCTGCTGAAGGAGAGCATTGGGACAAATAAGTTCATTGGAACTTTAATAATTATAACAGGATTGATAATGATTGCGAGGTCCTGAGCAAAGGTGATAACAGGATGGAAACGAGGGCTTTCAGTGGAGCAGCACGGAAATTGATCGATCTCGTAAAGAGGCATGAGCTGCTTTGCTTATTTTGCTTAGTTTATTTTGTATACAACATAAATTTCAGACCTATACCATCCGGCGATACAATTCCGGCTTCATTATTGCCGTTCAGCATATTAGAAGATCACAGTTTGTATTTTGATCGTTTCTACCACTATTATGCATTTAACAACTACGGTATTTATTTTTTTGCAAATAATGGCGGACATTATCTATCATCATATCCAATCGTCATACCGGTATTGGTTACACCATTCTACGTAATTCCTTATGTGTTTCTAAAGTTAAACAGCTGTCCCATCGATCTATTTTATCCAGGTTTTTCGCTAACGGTCTCTATTATGGAGAAACTTTCTGCCTCTTTAATAGCATCTGTGTCTGTTGTTTTCGTTTATTTAGCCTTGAAAGAGCTAGTGCCAAGAAGAACTTCGGCCTTTGTTGCTTTGATTTTTGCATTTGGAACAAATACATGGACAATAAGTAGTCAGGCACTCTGGCAGCATGGGCTGGGTGAGCTTCTCCTGGCAGCATCAATTTTCCTAGTCTTACTAAACGAAAAGCAAGCCTCTAATCGACTGATTATTCTCCTGGGCACTCTTTCAGGATTATTTGTATTTAACAGGCCAGCAGATGCCATCTTATTGATACCATTTATTTATTATATACTCAGATTAAACGATATGAGGATCGGGTATTATATTTTTGGTGCACTTTTATCTGGAATCCCGTTTCTTTTATATAATATTCATTATTTTGGGAATCTTTTTGGCGGATACAGTACTCTGCTAAATAGCTTTGATTTCAGTTCCGAAATCTTTGCCCGGCTGATGGGGCTGTTATTCAGTCCAAGCAGAGGGTTGTTCGTTTACACTCCAGTTATGCTGCTCTCGATTCTAGGATTTTTTAATATATTCAAACTGTCAAGTAAAAGAACTAAAGAGTTTTTATTATTACTTGGTGTTTCATGTTTAGCTCAGGTCTTTATGTACAGTGCTTTTAATATTTGGTGGGCCGGCGGGTGTTACGGACCGAGATTTCTGACAGATATGCTCCCGGCTTTAACAATATATTTGGGTGTATTTATAAACAAGATCAATTTTAATGTTAAAGTTAGAAAAAATATGGTTGCTTATATTGCCATCTTCCTTATTTTGATATGGTCCCTCTGTGTGCAGTTTGTGGGTGCGTTTTATTACCCAAGCGGCAATTGGGATGGAGAGCCAAACGTTGATTATCATCCGGATAGGTTGTGGGATTGGAAAGATACACAAATAACGAGGACGTTTAATGCAGGTATGGTATCACCCCTAAACGGCATAAAAAGTATTTGCTCAATTCCGAATTTCGTGCGCCTAAAGGATATACAGAATAGTGATATCCATCTAAAAGACGGCTTTCACAGCCTTGAATCCTGGTACGGCGTCCCCACCCGCTGGATGCAGTCCGACGCAACGCTTGCGACCATCTCCACAGATAACAGCAGTGCCAATCTGTCGTTGCAGGCGATGAGCTTCCACCGCACGCGCACCCTTGAGATATATGCGGGCGATGAGCTGGCGGCGCGTCTATCTGTTCCAAGCGCAGAGTTCAAGAATGTGACGGTATCTATCCCGCTGATGAAGGGTGCAAATACAGTACGTCTTCATGTGCCAGAGGGCTGCGAGCGGCCGTGCGATATCAAGGAGCTGAACAACCCTGACCAGCGATGTCTGAGCATAGCGGTGCAAAATGTGACGATCAGAGGAATGGATTGACGAGAGGCAATCGATTTATGTTAGATCATTCAGTAGTAATCCGAACTTGCGGCCGGAATCCTCTATTGTCTCTGAACTATAGCTCCAGGGAGGAGCCACGCCATTTAAGGCGTAGAGGTTGACATTAAGTAAGGTGTCCAGTTCATGGATGATAATTTTTATCTTGCATTTGAGGATCGCTTCCGCGGCTCGCGTGATTTGATCAAGTCCAGATTACGTGCTTATATGCTATTTGTTAAACCACTGAAGGCGATCTATGAAGATCGAAAGGTGGTAGATCTGGGATGCGGTAGAGGTGAGTGGCTGGAGCTTATGGAAGAGGAGGGGTTTGAGGCTCACGGCGTCGATCTCGACGAGGAGATGCTTACAGCATGTCAGAGCGCTGGGCTTTCAGCCACAAAGGAGGATGCTGCCGAGCATTTAAAGAAGCTACCAGATGAAAGTGTGGTTGTGGTCTCAGGCTTTCATATTATAGAACATATACCATTCGATTCTCTCCAGATATTGGTGCACGAAGCATTTCGTGTTCTCAAGCCTGGTGGGCTTTTGATACTAGAAACACCGAACCCGGAGAACATGGTTGTTAGCATGACTGAATTTTATCTGGATCCAACCCACCAGAATCCAATACCTCCAGCGTTATTATATTTCTTGGTCGAATATTATGGTTTTGCCAGGATAAAAATAGTGCGTCTAAACGAGTCGATATCAATCTCCGATTCAAAGGAACCCAGACTGATGGACGTATTCATGGGGGTCAGTCCAGATTATTCTGTTGTAGCTCAAAAGAGTGGTAAAAATGAGCATTTAATTCTTTTCGATTCGGCCTTCGATAAGGATTATGGAGTGAATATTTCCGACTTGACCATGCGTTATGATAGATTGCTTCACTCAGGCGAACTTGAAAGGTTTAATGCTCTCAGCTCAAGGCTCAATGAGCTAGATACTCGCATTCATGAGCTAGATACTCGCATTCATGAGCTAGATACTCGCATTCATGAACAGATCACGGTCGAGCGCGAAAAGTCAGAGAGACTCGAAAATGAGATTGCTACTGTCTACTCTACCCTCTCTTGGCGCATAACACATCCATTGCGTGTCGCATTTTGCGCAATTTCGCGTGTAAAAGCGCGATTCCTGCGCATTTTGCAAAGTATAAGAAGAAAAATTGCATACATACTGAGCAAACCTCTTGTCTTTATGATCCACTTCGCAATAGCACATCCATCTCTGAAGAATAAGGCTGTGTATTTTGTTAAAAAATCTCGGCGCCTCGATATCTGGATCCACAGATTTGTCATTTCACATGTTTTGGATGAATCCAGCACAGCCGCCCCGCGTAAAACACCGGCTCAGATCATATCTAGTATGCCTCTATCACCTGAGCTTTCGGATCTCTCCCCTTATGCTCGCCAAATCTACATCGATCTCAAGAGAGCCATAGAGAAGAACAGGAGGCTCAACTGATGCGAATCGTAATCGATCTGCAGGGTGCACAGACCCAATCTCGCTTTCGCGGTATAGGACGATTCTCGCTAGCTCTGAGCCAGGCGCTCGTCAGGAACCGTGGCGACCACGAGATAGTAATCGCTTTGAGTGATCTTTTCTCAGACACAATCGAGCCGATTCGAGCAGCCTTCGAAGGGTTGCTGCCGCAGGAGAACATACGCGTCTGGTATGCTCCTGGCCCTGTAAGAGAACGCCAGCCAGAAAACACCTGGCGGCGTGAGGCTGCAGAGCGCATCCGCGAGGCATTCCTGGCCAGCTTGAAGCCGGATGTGGTGCTTGTGACCAGCCTCTTCGAGGGCTTTGACGATGATGCAGTCATAAGCATCGGCGTATTTGACCGGAGAACGCCAACAGTTACCATACTCCATGACCTTATCCCCTTGCTGAATCCAGATCAGTATCTCCGTCCCAATCCAGCGTACGAGATGCACTATAGACGAAAGGTGGAGTATCTCAAGAGGGCTTATGCATGGCTCGCCGTCTCAGCTTCTTCTGCAAGGGAGGGTGCTGAGGCGTTGGGTCTGAGAAAAGATCATATGTTCATCATATCTGAAGGTTGTGATGAACGCTTCAGGCCCATAAAGATCTCAATAGAGGAAAAAGCTGCACTTTTCCGAAATTACAAAATCACCAGACCTTTTATCCTCTATTCAGGTGGAATAGAGCATCGCAAGAACATTCATAGGCTGATTCGTGCCTATTCGAGACTTCCTCAGGATCTGCGAAAATCCCATCAGCTAGTTTTGGTAGGTGGTAGCACTCATGAGGACGTAATCCGCAATATACAAAGCATTGCTATGTCAGCTGGGCTGTCCAGTGATGAGCTTATTGTTACCGGATATATCCCTGATGAAGATCTTGTCAAGCTCTACAATCTATGCAAACTATTCGTATTTCCTTCGTTTCATGAGGGCTTTGGACTGCCTCCGCTGGAGGCGATGTCCTGTGGCGCCCCGGTGATCGCCGCAAACGCCACGAGCCTGCCAGAGGTGATCGGCCGAGATGATGCCCTCTTTGATCCTTTCTCTGAAGACGCAATCGCTGCCAAGATCGAGGAGGCCCTTGCAGATGAATCCTTCTGCGATGAACTCAGACGCCATGGCCTAATACAGGCAAAGAAATTTTCATGGGACGGGGGGGCGAGGCGTACGATTGCGGCCTTAGAGCAGGTTTATGATGAGCGCTCTCAAGGCACAAAAGTCACACCTTCATCAGCTCCTCCGAAGCTTGCCTATATCTCACCTTTACCTCCTGAGAAGAGTGGTATATCTGACTACAGCGCGGAGCTTCTTCCGGAGCTTGCCAAGTATTATGACATCGAGGTCATTGTTGCTCAACAAGAGGTCTCAAATCCCTGGATAAGGAAATATTTGCCCATCCAATCTATAGAATATTTTACTAAAAATGCAAATCGCTACGACCGCGTGCTCTATCACTTCGGCAACTCGTCTTTTCATCAGCATATGTTCGATCTGCTGGATCGTTTTCCTGGCGTGGTTGTTCTCCATGACTTCTTTCTTGGAAATATCTACGAGTATATGGAGTACACGATCCCCGGAATCTGGAGCCGTGAGCTCTATAATTCGCACGGCTACAATGTTGTATGGGAGCGTTTTCATACTAGCAATCTTAAAGAAGTGATATTCAAATACCCATGCAACTTCGGCATCATCCAGAGTGCTTTGGGCATTATCGTTCATTCTCGCTACTCTGCTGGACTGGCATGGCAATGGTATGGTCTTGGAGAGGATTGGTCTGTCATTCCGCATCTTCGCGTTTTGTCTAATGGATCTGACCGTGCGGCTGCGCGCAGAAGATTGGGTATATCGGACGACTCATTCCTGGTTTGCAGCTTCGGCATCTCGGGCCCTATCAAGCAGAACCACCGTCTTTTGAATGCATGGCTTAGCTCCAGCCTTGCAAGAGATTCCATATGCCAACTTGTATTTGTTGGCGAGAACGATGGTGGCGATTACGGTCGAAATCTCATCGAGGCCATCAACAAAAGCGGCATGAGAGATCGCATTCGCATCACAGGCTGGGCTGATGCTGATACATTCCGAGACTACCTACAGGCAGCCGATATAGCTGTCCAGCTTCGCACCCACTCGCGTGGCGAGACCTCTGGTACTGTTCTGGATTGCATGAGCTTCGGCCTCCCTACGATAGTAAACGCTCATGGCTCGCTCTCAGAGATCCCTCAGGATGCTGTGTACATGCTGCCAGATGACTTCGAGGACTCTGAACTCATAGAGGCTCTGGAGATGCTCTGGAGAAATCCAGAGCTCCGCCGTGCTCTTGGAGAGAGGGCGCGCGAGGTGATATCAAAAGATCACTCCCCCAGACTCTGTGCTGAGATGTATGCACGATCGATTGAGATATTCTATGAAGGTGCGAAGCTCTCGAGATATGAGTTGATCGATTCGCTGGCCAGGTTGGAGAATATGCCCTCTGACGATAAGACGCTTGCAGCAATTGCTATGTCTACAGCCAGGAGCATGCCGCTGAAACGTCCAGCTCGCCAGATTCTGGTAGATGTCTCTGCAATTGTGCAGACGGACCTGAAGACCGGTATCCAGCGCGTGACCCGAAGCATCCTGAAGGAGCTGCTACTGAATCCACCGGCCGGATACAGAGTTGAGCCTGTCTATGCAACTCCAAGCAGCTTTGGCTATCGTTATGCTCGAAGTTTCACACTGAACTTTTTAGATTGCCCTCAAATCAATCTTGGAGATGAGCCTGTAGAGGCTCAGGCAGGTGATATATTCCTCGGACTGGATCTGCATCAGTATGTGATCGCATCGCAGCTCAATTATCTAGAGTCGATGCGAAGCGATGGTATCAGGATATATTTCGTGGTATATGACCTTCTGCCGGTCCTGATGCCTGATATGTTCCCCTCTGGCACAGATGTCTTTCACAAAAAGTGGCTTGAATCTGTAACGGGAGTATCAGACGGCCTCATAGGCATCTCAAAGGCAGTTGCGTCTGATCTATCTGAATGGCTTAATACGAATTCACAGAAAAGGTCTCGACCTATGCAGGTCAGCTGGTTTCATATCGGCGCAGATATCGGGAACTCCGTTCCAACGAAGGGTCTGCCAGAAGACTCGAATCGGGTGCTGAGCATGTTATCAGAACGCATGAGCTTTCTGATGGTAGGCACGATCGAGCCTAGAAAAGGATATCTTCAGACCATAGCAGCATTCGAAGAGTTATGGAGAGAAGGCATGGACGTCAATCTGGTCATCGTCGGAAATGAGGGCTGGAAGCATCTTACTGATGATGATATGCGTTGCACAATACCAAAGATTACGAATACGATACGCCACCACCCACAGCTTGGCAAACGGCTCTTCTGGCTTGAGGGCATCAGCGATGAGTACCTTGAGAAGATCTATGCAGCCTCCACATGTCTTATAGCAGCTTCAGAAGGCGAGGGCTTCGGCTTGCCCCTTATAGAGGCAGCACAGCATAGGCTGCCCATCATCGCTCGAGATATACCTGTGTTTCGAGAGGTTGCGGGTGAGCACGCCCATTACTTCAACGGAAAGGAGCCATCCGATCTAGCCGTGGCGATAAAGAGATGGATCGAGCTGTATCGATCTGGAGAGCAGCCAAGGTCTGATGATATGCCATGGCTCACATGGAAGGAGAGCACGGAAAGACTGAAAAATATAATTCTCACCAAATGATAATGTTCACGTTGGCATAGAATTGGCATAGCTGCAGCATTCCAGCGGCGAGCTATCAACGGCTGTATAGTTAGACCTAAGTTGGCTTAAGATCGTCCTGTTCAGTGCTATGTTTCCCATGTACGACTCTAAGATTTCATTGTTATCTGTGATGGCATGCAGGTCAGAGGTGCCAACTAGCCTACCTTCTGTTTTATATATAGTATGATTATATACAGTATAATTATCAAATAAACTATTATTCATACTGAACGCCTGGCTTCTGTATATGCTTGTCCTCGCTATGGCGCCGGTCCTAGTAGTATCCTGTATGAAATCATTTTTATTTTTAAATTTATTTATGTCCGTGTAGGACTGCCCGAAGAACCTCATCGAGTCCTTTATATCAATCCACGCAAGGGTGTACTCTATCGTGTCTGTAGCTATAGAGTTGCCGGTTGTGAGATAGCTCAGATCTCTGGATTGGTTGAGGCTTCCATACTTCGCGCTGAGCAGCTGGTAAGCTTTGTTATCATATCCCTGTGCGTCAAAACGGTTCATTATCGAGAAACGCCCGATGCCGTTTACATCTGATGTCATGGCAAATGTCATCGGAGATATTCCGCTCTCGTTAGCTATGATCGTTAGTTTGCCATCCTTATCTGTTTTAGGGGGTGTGGCCACCTTCACCCGGGGCACCACATAGTTTGCTGGGTTGCCTGCGCTGAAGGAGCTGCTGGGGTACTCGTACACCGGCGGCTGACCAGAGCCAGTACCCGAGCCTGCAGAGTCCGGCCCATGTACAGATACACTCTCCCCCCCCGGCAAATGCCAATCATAGCTATAGCATTCTATACACATCATCAATATCAGGATTAATATAATGAGTATCTTGTGCATTCGCTTTCCGTCCTCTAGAGCAAACCATGAGGCCTGATTGAGGCGCCCGCTTCTAGGCTAGAACGATACAATATATATTGCTATCGCCCCAGCAGTATGCAGGCCAGGCCAGCTGCTGCAGGTGCTCCATTGTCTTTGTACAAGACGCTTGTCAGATCACCCTCAGAGGCCCGATGCCAGCCGTCTGTGTAGATATAGAGATCCTTTCTGAGAACGCGGCATCCTGATGCAGAGATCAGTCTATCAAGATGCCCTCTGTCGTACTGCTGGAACCATCCGTAGTTATGCAGCCTTCCATATGGTACAGTTATGACCATTCTTCCACCTCTTCTCGTTATCCTTGCCATCTCCTTTATCGCCTTGATATCGCCTTCGGGATCCTGTGAGACGCCTCCCTGGAAGTATATTGTGTTGTCCCAGCCGACATGCTCTATCGTGGATACACAGATGATCAGGTCGAAAGCGTTATCATGAAATGGCGCTCTCATTATATCGCCAACGACCGCCTGTATCCCAGGCACAGCTCTTCCCACCATGTCCAGGCCGTACAAGATAGGGATGCCGAGAGCTCTGAGGGGATCGAGATACCGGCTCTCGGCATTCGCATATCCTATGTCAAGAACTCTGCGCTCACCTCTGTAGCATGAGATCGCCCATGGAATCTCGATGCATCTTTCTGTATCGCCTATGCCAAAAGGCTCGGCAGGCAACTGAAAACGGCTCCCCCCCCTGAGCATCAATGCCAGACGCTGGAGGAGATCGGTGACGAACGCTCCGACTTTCATTTACCACCTAAGCCTGGAGGTCCCGGCCTTCAGGTCGTGGAAGAGGGCGTACGAATACTATATTAACTGAGTGTTCACTTGTTATGAGCATGCTCCAGTGTCCCACGTGTCGCAAAGATCTCGGGCTCAGCGGCGAGAGGCTATGCTGCTCATGCGGTTTCTCTTTGAGGATGCGAGATAACATCCACGAGCTTGAAAGCCAAGAGGACGGAGCAGAGACGCTGGGGTATGACGAGGTATACTACAGATCGACCTTCTACGACAACTCTGATGAGCGGATATCTGGGATAGTATATCTGGCCCGCGTCCGTCCCGGCGACAGGATTCTGGATCTGGGCTGCGGGCCAGGGGCGTTGGCTGTGCGATGTGCTCTCATGGGAGCTCAGGTCTTCGGAGCTGACCCCTCAAGAGCAGCCCTGAGGCTGAGCGAGAGGCGCGCCAGGATGAGTGGTGTGCGGCTGGAGCTTTTCGAGTTCGATGGAAGACGCCTTCCATTCTCAGACTCCTTTTTTGATACAATAATCATGGCAGATGTCGCCGAGCATATCGACGATCCATCTTTGAGCTGTCTTTTAGACGAATGCCATCGTATGCTTCGTCCTGGCGGCAGGCTGGTTGTGCATACTGCACCATCTCTTGAGGCGATCAGGATCTGTGGGCTTCTTCGCAGGCTCACCTTCGGGGCCATCGACCTTCACGCTCGACTTGTCACGCCCGAGTACGAGCATCTTCACATCCGTTACCACTCGCAGAATAGCATAAGATCCGTCTTGAGACGGAGCGGTCTCTCTCCCATCGTCTGGGGCAGGGTGAAATACCTGAAGAACAGTTGGCCGAGATGGCTTGAGAGATCACTGGGTTGGCTCCTGGCAGACCAGGTCTGGGCGCTGGCATTTAAGGGCATGCCTCCGGCCCTGACATTCCCAGAGGCACCCTACCTCGACGCCATCGATATCCCATCAGAGCTTGATATGGGCTCGTGCGAGGGGCTGGTTATCGGAAGCGGTTTTTACGAACCAGAGGAGGGAAGTTTCCGCTGGACTGAAAAGGATGCGGTATTCTATCTGAGATCCGATGAGCGCTCTGCAGGGTTGACCATGCAACTATCAGCACCCCGTCCTGATATAGAGAGAAAACCTCTGAAGCTTAGGGTTCAGGTGAACGGCAGGGATGTGAGGACATTCAGGCTGAACGATACAGGTTGCAAGACCATCGATATTCCCGGAGTCATCCGTCCAGGACTGAACAAGGTGAGACTTTCTGTGGACAGGACATTCACGCCATGCAACTGGGGGATAAACAGGGACTCCAGAAGGCTTGGAATTGTCGTGTACCGAGCAGGTGTGAGGTTGACCGGCTAATAGGCATCTACTATTGTGTAGTATTGTACCTAAATCATTGAAAAGGCGCTCTGAATATCATCAATCCTTTGATGGTCCAGATGTGGTCAACGAGTCCTTCTGTAGAGTCGCAAAATCTGGCAAGATATGGAAAATTCTGGCAATCTACGATATCAAAGCCATCGCCCATAGAAATGAGATACCTTGGAGGTGATGTATGCAGCCTCCTTAATCGACCTCCACTTTCCAGAAGATGCCGTGCAGATATACTCTCCCATCGAGGAGATTTTTTGCCGCCTATCCCACCAATTGGCCTCATCTGGGCGAGCAGCGGCTTTCCGGGCCGGAAGAGCTATCGTAATGGCAGCGGTGCCCGTCATCACCACAGACGCTCCCGGCTGCCGCGAGACCGTAATCGACGGGGTGAACGGCTTCTTGGTTCCGCCGCGCGACCCTGAGGCGCTCGCTGAGGCGATGGAGCGGTTCATCCTCCATCCGGAGATGATCGAGAGGATGGGAAGGGCGAGCCGCAGGATGGCCGAGGAGCGGTTTGATGTGCGAAGGATCAACCGAAGGATGATGGAGGAGATGGGGCTGCTGTGAGCTTCGGCGATATGCTCTATCGCACTGGGACAGCCCATTCACGGCGCCCTCGCATGAGGGCCGGGGTGGGCGGCCGCAGGCATGAGGCCGAGGTCTATCGCCAGTGGTCGGAGATGAGTGTGATTTACTTCGTGAGCAGGCCCTGGAACGATCCGGCAACCGTCCCGGAGTCGATCAACGGCATGAGAGGCGATCCCAGGTGCGGGAGGGCAGTGGGACTGGCGCTAACGCCTTCTGCAGCCCAGTGGTACAGCCGATATCCGCCTCGCTCCCCGCAAAGCAGAAAGGCTATCTTCCGAAAACTAAACTCCCACCACAGAGGACACAGAGAACTCACAGAGACGGATAATAATTATATTGACCGCTCGAAGACGATGCCCAGATTTTTCTCTGTGCGCTCTGTGTCTTCGTGGTGAAAGTCACCACCGGGCACAGCCGATATCCCCGGCCAAGGACAGGACCGGGCTCGCAGAGCAACAGCCCGCTGGCGGGAGTCTCTCTCGCACGTGCAGGTGCTCATGGAAGCGAACAGGGAAATCTCTGATAAGGGCGGCAGGATACTTATAGCGGATAATGATGAAATCTAATGGAAAGGACATGATCAGTTCAAATCAGTGGCGGCTTCATTGCCCGAAACACTATCCTGAACCTGATATGCCAGACGCTGCCTCTGCGGGTGGGTGAACAGCAGGGATATCCTGAGCTGGATCTGGCATGTGTAACAGGTCGTGGGTGATGCGTGATGAGCGAGAATGAAGATAAAAAGATGAGAGTCAGGTTTACATTGCATGCAGAAGAGAAGCTCAAGCGTCTCGTGAATATAGAGGTTACTCAGAAAAAGGTTTTGGAAATAATCGAAACCCCTGAAAAAGTTGTTAATGGATACTACGGACGAAAGATAGCACAAGGTTTAATAAGCGGAAGTTTAATATTAAGGATAGTATATGAAGATATCGATAGCGAAATCGTGGTAGTTACAGTATATCCGGGCGAAAGGAGGAGATACGAATGAAAATCAGGTATGATAGAGAGGGAGATACATTGGATATGCTCTTGGAAGATAAACAGATACATCACGCAGAAGAATGCGGACAGATAATAGTGAACTATGATGAGATGGGGAAGGCGGTCGAGATAGAGATACTTAATGCTAGCAAGTTACTTGGGGGATTTTTAACTGAAATCCTTAAAGCTCCAAAAAGGGAGATAGTTGAAATTCACGGATAAGGGATGACGGCTGCCAGCCAGACCACCAGCAGGGAAGACACGCTTCCGTGCCTCATGTGCATGGAGGGTCTTAAATGAGAGAGCCGCAATAGATTGTGATGGAGAAAAGGGGGTTATTCTTCGGCGATATGCTCTATCGCACTGGCACAGCCCATTCACGGCGCCCTCGCATGAGGGCCGGGGGGGGCGGCCGCAGGCATGAGGCCGAGATTTATCGCCAGTGGTCGGAGATGAGAGTGATTTACTTCGTGAGCAGGTCCTGGAACGATCCGGCAATCGTTCCGGAGTCAATCAACGGCATGAGAGGCGATCCCAGGTGGGGGAGGGCGTGAGACTGGTGCTAAAGCCGCATAAGTGAATGCAGAGCAATCTCGTGATGACAGCTGGGCGATAGATTAAAGGCCATTGAGAGGATAGAATACTGATATGCAGCGAGTGGAGATCACCGCCAGAGGTGACGTCCAGAAGGTCGGATTCCGGGATGCCGTCCAGAGGGCCGCCAGAAAGCTGGGGCTTTCCGGCACAGTCCAGAACGTAGAGCCTTACGATGTAAGGATCGTAGCCGAGGGGGAGGAGGCAGCCCTAAAGGAGTTTGTGAAGGCCATAAATATCCAGGACGGGCCGATCAGAGTGCAGGAGCTGGATGTAAGCTGGGCCCCTGCAACGGGCGAGTTTCAATACTTCAAGATCCTGAGGGGCGACTGGCAGGAGGAGCTGGGGGAGCGGTTCGATACCGCGGTAGTGCTGCTGCACAGGAGCATCGAGCTGGGCGAGCAGAACCTGATGGTGAGCAAGGAAAGCCTGATGGTGAGTAAGGAAAGCCTGATGGTGAGTAAGGAAAACCTGATGGTGAGTAAGGAAAACCTGTCCGTGGGAAAGATGATGCTTGAGAAGCAGGATCGGATGCTCGATAAACAAGATCAGATGCTCGAGAAGCAGGACGAAACCCTCGGCGAGATTCGCGGCATGAGGTCTGATCTGCAGGAATACATGGAGAAGC
>Ga0116185_1001750_pt1 | contig 21139 bp, 22 predicted proteins | sample AD_JPNNA7_MetaG_FD_89754 | JGI IMG/M metagenome (GOLD analysis project Ga0116185, IMG submission 89754) | Active sludge microbial communities of municipal wastewater-treating anaerobic digesters from Japan - AD_JPNNA7_MetaG | ecosystem: Engineered > Bioreactor > Anaerobic > Digestate | place...
ATGTTTGAGCGAGTCATAGACTTAATCGGTTCTTTGGGTATTTTATTTAAACCTTATTTTGTTATTTAATATTATTGTAAAACTATATCTTTTTACTTATTAAGTCTAATGGAGCTTGTCGAAACGTGACAAGAGAGAATTGTTATGCTAAATATATGGAACTGAGGTAATGAAAGACTTTTACATTTACATCTTAGAATGTTCAGACAGCAGTTTTTATACTGGTGTTACCAATAATGTTGAAAAAAGATTAAACGAACATCAATCCGGAATTATTAAAGGTTACACCAGTAAAAGGTTACCTGTTAAGTTAGTCTTTTCAGAAAGATTTGCAGATGTTAATCAGGCAATCAGATTTGAGAAACAAGTTAAGGGATGGAGCAGAAAGAAAAAATTAGCTCTGATTAATGGAGATATTGATTTGTTAGTTTATTACTCAAACTTAAAAAAGATAAGAGTCATCCTTCGACAGGCTCAGGATGACAATCACTAAGAACAGGTTGAAAACCCAATGTCACGCTAAGTTTATCGAAGCGTGTCTTCATTGAAAGAGAATTAAAGTAAAAAAGAAATGTCACCCTTCGATCCGCCTCTGGAGGACTCAGGGTGACAATCAGTTAAAAATTATTTTACATTATTTTCTCTTATTCACGATACTTTCAATTTCATCCATTACTTTATTCATCTTTCTCATTGTCAAATCAAATGCTTCTGAAGATAACGGATCAATTCCTGCATCTTTAATTAATTCTGCTGCGTATTTTGATCCGCCGCCATTTAATATCTTATAGAAATTGTTAACCGCAGGAACTCCTTCATTAACGATCTTTTCTGCAAAAGCAGTTGCATAGATAAGAGAAGTTGAATATTGAAAAACATAATAAGAGTATCCCATAAAATGCGGAATGTATGCCCATTCATATTGAATGTAAGGGTCAACAATACAATGTCCCGCATCGTGTCCATAATATTTTTTTACGATATTATAATAAATATTACAAAGCTCATCACCTGTTAATGGCTCACCTTTTTCAACTCTGTTGTGTATTTCAAGTTCAAATTCAGCAAAAGAAGTTTGACGGTAAATAGTAGTTCTTAACAAGTCAAGATAACTGCCAAGCAGAAAAAGTTTTTCTTCATCGCTCTTTGCATTTTTAACCATGTAGTTATTCAGTAAAGTTTCATTAATTGTTGATGCAATCTCAGCAACAAAAATTGCATAATCAGCTTTCGGGAAAGGCTGGTTTGAATTAGAATAAAAGCTGTGCATTGTATGACCAAGTTCGTGTGTCAAAGTTGAAAGCGATTCATAATCATCGTTCCAGTTCATCAAAATATAAGGATGAACATCATAAGCGCCGCCGGTTGAATATGCGCCGCTTCGTTTTCCTTCGGTTGGAATGTAATCAATCCATCTGTTATCAAAAGCTTTTTTAACTGTTGCAAGGTAATCTGATTTAAGCGGAGTAAGAGCATCAAGAATTATTTTTTGTCCTTCGTCAATTGTGAATTTTAAATCGACTTTTTTTACAAGCGGAGTGTAGAGATCATAATAATGTAAAGTGTCAACACCAAGCATTTTTTTCTTAAGATCTAAAAATCTGTGAAGAGTTGGCAGACTTTTGTTAATTTGTTCTATCAATGTTGTATAGATACTTGTCGGCAGATTGTCCCCGTTTAACGAAGCTTCAAGTGATGATTTATAATTTCTGTTTTTTGCAAACACCCAATCTTTTTTAACTTTACCAACAAGATTGGTTCCGAAAGTGTTTTTAAAATCTCCATAGCTGTTGAAGAATGATTCAAAAACATTTTTTCTGTCATTACGGTTTTCAACGGCTCTTACGCCCGTAAATGCTGCAGATGAAAGTTCAATTTTTTTACCATCTGAAAGTGTGATTGTTGGATTTGGTTTTTCGCCATCAGCAAAAATTGAGTAAACAGCACTCTGATTTCCGGCGATGAATTCGAAGCTTGCCAATATCTTTTCTTCATTTTCAGATAAAGTATGCGGACGCAGTCTCTGAATGTTATCAATATACATTGAATAAATTTCAAGTTCAGGTTTCTCTTTAAAAAACTGTGCGATTTTCTCTTTGGGAATACTCAGAATTTCAGGTTCAAAGAAAGAAGCTGTTTCTCCGAATTTTGTTCCAACGGCAGAAAGCCTTTGAAGCAACGCCTGATTTTCTGAAATACGGACATTTTCGTTGCTAAGGTTGCTGGCGTATGTTCCTGCCTTCGAGAAAATTTTATACATATCGAAATAACTGTTTAATGCATCTAATAAGTTCTGCGAGCTTTCAGCAAGTTTGCCTTTATAATTTGCGAACTTGTTAATACTCACTTCAACTTTTTCAAGATCAGCTTTCCAATCATCAACTGTTTTATACATATCGGAAAGATTCCATTTATATTTATCAGGAATATCACTTCGCTTTGGTGATTGCGGATAGATTGATGTGACAAAAATTAAAAGTGTAAGTGCAGAATAAATAAATAATTTTTGCTTAAACATTTTTTCACCTGTTAATTTTATTAAAATTTGGTTAAGTAAACTTATAAAGAAAAGAATCTTTAAAAAAGGAATTTGTAATAAATGGCTCATAAAAATCGCCCGAACATTTAAAAAAAATACTTTTTAACAGAGTCATAGCGTAGAATATTTTTTATATTTAAAAATAAATTTTAAAAAAATCTCAGGGTTTAAAATGAAAAAGATATTAGTCACATCGTTTATTATTTTATTAATGGTTGCTTGTTCAGAGAACAATAAACAAAAAGAATCAGAGGAAGTTACAATGCTAAAAGAAAAGATCGCCAAATTTGTTCCTGTTGAAATACAATATGATGAAACACTTTTAACAGACAGAGAAAAAATTGTTCTTGAAAAACTCTATCGCGCTTCACAGATAATTGATGAAATATTTCTTGAGCAGGTTTATTCAAAAAACGATCTTATAAAATCTGAACTTACGAAGAGTGAGGATGAGCTTTCAAAACTGCAGCTTGAATATTTTAATATTATGTTCGGTCCGTTTGACAGACTTGAAGATAATGCTCCTTTTATCGGAACTGATAAAAAACCACTCGGCGCAGATTTCTATCCTGAAGATATGACGAAAGATGAATTTGAAAAATGGATTAATGACAATCCTAATGATGAAAAATCTTTTACCAATGAATTTACAATGATCAGGCGAGAAGACGGAAAGCTAGTTGCAATTCCATACAGTGAATACTTTAAAGATAAACTTACTGAAGCATCAAAATATCTTAAAGAAGCTGCTGAGTTTGCGGATAATCCATCACTAAAAAAATATTTAATTTCCAGAGCGGATGCTTTTCTGAGCAACGATTATTATCAAAGCGATATGGATTGGATGGATTTGAAAGATCATAGTATAGAAATTGTAATTGGTCCTTACGAAGTTTATGAAGATGAAATGTTTAATTACAAAGCATCATTTGAAAGCTTTGTAACTATTAAAGATCCTGTTGAAACAAAAAAGCTTGAAGTGTTTGCAAAGTATTTGAATGATATTGAAAAAAATCTTCCTCTTGATGAAAAACATAAAAACTTTTCCCGTGGTTCTGAATCGCCAATTGTTGTTGTAAACGAAGTATTTACAGCGGGCGACTCAAAAGCTGGTGTTCAAACTCTCGCATTTAATTTGCCAAACGATGAAAGAGTAAGACAGGCAAAAGGATCAAAGAAAGTGATGTTAAAGAATGTTCACGAAGCAAAGTTTGAAAAGCTTTTACAGCCAATTGCAGAAATAGTTCTTGAACCTGAGCAGTTAAAGTATGTTACCTTTAATGCTTTCTTCAATCATACATTGATGCACGAAATGTCTCACGGTGTTGGTCCCGGATTTATAAAACTTAATGGAAAAAATACTGAAGTAAAAAAAGAGCTTAAAGAAACTTATTCAACAATTGAGGAATGTAAGGCTGATATTCTCGGAATGTATAACAATATGTTTATGATTGAAAAAGGAGTTTATCCGAAAGAATCGGAAGATGAAATTCTTGTAACTTTTCTTGCAGGTGCTTTCCGTAGTATGCGATTTGGAATTAGCGAAGCACACGGCGGCGGTAATGCAATCATATATAATTATCTTTTAGAAAAAGGTGCCTATGTTTTTGATGAGAACACACAAAAAGTAAAAGTAGATTTTGAGAAAATACATCCTGCATTAAAAGACCTTGCTAATCTTATTTTAACAATTCAGGCTGAAGGAAATCATCAGGGAGCTAAAGATCTTATTGCAAAGTATGCGGTTAATTCTCCCTCAATTGAGATGCTTAGGAAAAAACTCAATAATCTTCCTGTTGATATCAAACCAGTTTATGAGATTGAGGAAAAACTAAAATAAGATTAACACAATAGCACGCGGGTCAAACTGATTAAAAGGATAAAAACGGATTTAAATGCAGTTTAAATATCAAGATATCACTGAAGAAATCATCAAGGCTTATTATTAAACTTTGGAAAGAAACCGCAATTCAAGAGACAGATATTTGAAAATAAGTTTAAAAAATCTGTTTAAATCAGTTGGATCAGTTCGATCCGTGTGCCATTAAGGGGGAGGTTTGAAGCAAAAGGTAAGATACATTTCTGCTGATTTGCTGCGTGGACTTGTAATCATAATTATGATTGAAGTGCACGTTTTTAATGCTTTTCTTTTACCTGAATTAAAACAAACAGGCTGGTTTAGTATCCTGAATTTTATAAATGGACTAGTTGCGCCTTCTTTTCTTTTCGTTTCAGGATTTGCTTTTCAGGTTTCCTCATCAGGCAAACTTGATGAGATGAGAAAGCTTGGCAAAGCATTCTGGAAAAAGATGATGAGGATATTCCAGATAATAATTATTGGATATGTGCTTCATCTTCCATACTATTCATTCTCAAAGATCATTAACAAATCAACACAGCAGCAATTAGATAGCTTTTTTGCAGTGGATGTTTTGCAATGCATTGGCTTTGGACTTCTTTTTTTATTTACTGCAAGATTATTAATCAAATCTGATAAGTTTTATAACTACTTTTTAATCGTCTCCTTGATTATCATTTCTTTAATATCACCATTCGTTTGGAAAATTGATTTCAACCAATATGTTCATCCGTTCATTGGAAATTATTTTAACAGAATGCATGGTTCGCTGTTCTCTGTATTCCCGTGGATAAATTTTTTATTGGCGGGCGGAATTTTTGCAAGATATTTTGTCGAAGCCCGCGAACTAAACAAAGAAGAAAGATTTATTAAAATATCCGCAATCGCCGGTTTTGTTATTTTGCTGCTGGGACATTTATTTTATTCAAGATTATTTCCAAAAACACTTACTTCAATTATGCCTAATCCTGTTTTCTTTCTGGAGCGTTTGGGTTACATAATTGTATTGTTTTATCTGTGCTGGATTGTTGACAGAAAAACCAATATTAAAAATTCCTTCGTGATGGATGCAAGCAGAGAATCATTGCTGGTTTACTGGCTTCACCTGGTTATTATTTACGGAATGTTCTGGGATGGAAAAAGTCTTGCTATTAAACTTGGAATGACATTGAATCTGATTGAAGCAATTGGTTCAACAATTATTCTAATAATCCTGATGATTATTGCAGCTAAGTTTTGGGGCTGGGCAAAGAAAAAATATCCGAAATATTCTTCTTTGTTTATAAAGATATCAGCGGTTATGTTACTAATTATCTTTTTTATCTTATAAAACTTTAAGTATTAGAAAAAAAGATTAATTTTTAAGTTAATTCAATGGGGTCTTAATAAATACTATTTCGGGGTGTGATGAAATTTTTTGTTTGCTTTTCTTAGATATCATATAACCCGTTAGGATATAAAATAAAATCAACACAAGCGATAACAGAGTTGAATAAAATTCCTTATTGTTTGTAAAGATCTGCATACCGATTAATAATCCGGCTATTAAAAGTATAAGCGGAATTCCATACAACAGAAAAGAAGCAGAAATTAATTTACTTCCTTTTATTGATACTCTTACTTTGTCGCCTGATTTAGCACCATAAGGATCGGAAACAATCAGACTTCGTTCGTTTGAATTTCCAGGTTTACAGTAAAGTTTTGCAGTGCATTCTTCACAATGATCTGAACCTGTAATAATAACCGTTGCAAATCCGTTTTTGGATTCTTTAACAATTCCTTCTTCGTATAACTCTTCTTTAAACATATTCATCTAAATTATTTTTTAAAATTACTTCAATATCATGTTGAGTTTATTTCAGCATTTATAAATTAAGTAACCTTGATATCTATTTTCTCCCGTTCAAATATTTCCGAAACTTTTTCGGGATGCATCAACCTTATCGCACCGGTTTTGCATTTATCAATCGGGATTTTACTTATATCGAGTTTGCTATAATCTATTTCGGGTAAAAAGTCTCTCATCTCAATTGCGCCATCTGATTTACGGGCACAAATTGCACAGCCAAAACAGGATACGCTGCATACTTCTTTTGATCTTTTTGGATCGTCATGATTTTTACAGAAGACAAATAATTCTCTGTCTTCTGGATGAATCTCAATTACTCCGCGCGGACAAGCTTCAGCACACTGACCACAACCGTTACAAAGCTCTTCAATTACAACAGGAAGTCCGTTATCGTCCATAAATATTGCACCAAACTGACAGGCTTCAACACAGTCACCGCCGCCCAGACAACCATACAAACACATTTTATCTCCGCCGGCTACAATAGTTTTTACTGCACAGCTTTGCGGACCAAGATATTCTGTGCCTTCTTTTTTCACTGCTTCTGCATTTCCGCCTTTACAAAGAACACGTGCAACTAGTTTTACACTTTGAGTGCTTTCCAATCCGAGAATTCTAGCTATTTCATCAACTACTTCCTGTCCGCCAACGGGACAGCCATTAATTTTAGCTTCTCCGTTTACAACTTTAACAGCAAAATCATAACAGCCGGCACAGCCGCAGCCGCCGCAGTTTGCGTTTGGCAGAACTTCATTTACCTCGGCAATTCTTGGGTCTTCTTCAACGCGGAGTTTTCTATCGGCAAATGCCAATGCACCTGCAAAGATAAAGCCCAATCCGCCCATTGTTGCTATTGCTATTATTAATGTTATATCCATAATCTTTTCTCCTAAGTCATTGAGAATTCCACATTGTAATCTTTTCAGTAAATAAGATTACACAATGACATTTTATTTCAATTTGCTAAATACTTTTCAAATCCTGATGAATAAAAAATATTACCGTTACTATCTATCATCATCACTTCAGTATCATCAAGAGATTCAATTAGTTTCATTCCTTTTTCTTTTCCCATTACAAACACAGCGGTTGCAAGAGCATCAGCAAAAGTATTTGATTTATTAATTATCGTAACGCTCTGCAATCCTGTTGACGGATAGCCTGTTTTCGGATCAAGAATATGATGATAGCGTATTCCGTCAACCTCAAAGTATTGTTCATAATCGCCGGATGTTGCGATTGTGTTTTCGTTTAGCTTAATCTTCTTTATGATTGAATTAATTTTTCTCGGATACTGTATTCCGACAGTCCAATTATTTCCAATCACACTAATTTCACCGCCGGCATTTACAAGCGCTTCTTTAATTTCAGAATTTCTAAGAACATCAATCGCTTTATCAACAGCATAACCTTTTGCGATTGCACCAAAGTTTAATTCAATTTTTTTCTTTTTAAAAATTTTATCTTCAGCTAAAATTTTTATGTTATTCCAGCCGCTTAACATTAAAGCAGAATCAATTTCATATTGTGCCGGAACACGAAAATTATCAGAATCAAATCCCCAGACTTTTATAATATTGTTAAGGCTGACATCAAAACAACCATCAGATAATTTTGTAATTGAGTCACAAAGAATTATTAAGTTGTAAATCTCAGTATCAACTTTGATTATTGTATCAATCTGATTATTGATTTTAAAAACAGGACTTTGATCGTTGAAAGTTGTGAACAAATCATCAATCCTTTTCATTTCTTCAAATGCTTTTGAAATTGCATCATCAGCTTTTTTATCGTCATCACGCACCTGAATTTCTACAACTGTTCCGAGTAAAATCTGTGTCCGCTTGATTGTTTTTGTTTCATCGCCGCTGTTTCTTGCAATGAAAAATCCAATAAGAAAAAGAACAATAAATAAAAGAGCCCAGCTTATAACAGAAATAATTTTCTTTCTGTTTAACTTCACACTAAACCTGTAAGTGTGTGATTAAATATTATTCTGTCATCCTTCGATCCCGCAAACGGGACAGGCACATTCAGGATGACATTTAATAATTTCTGAACACTATAAACATTACTAAGTATCATTGATATCGTCTTCTATTCATCATACAACTTTTATTAAAACTTTATTAGGTGCACAGGCAATAATGTTTCCAACTCCGTTTGCAATAGAATGTTTACAAATTCCGTGTTTGCAGGTTGAAGTATGCACTTGTGCAAATCCATTTTCAATTCTTAATCCTGTCTTGCCTTGCGGACCATCGATCAAAATATTTTTATAATTTTTATGTAAAGAAATTTTATCAACGATACCTCTTTCATTTTCAATTACAACTTCTTTTTTATCTGCACCAAATAATGAAGTGATGAAATCTGTTTCTTTATATTCAGCAGTAAAGAGAAAATCGGCTTTTCTGTTCTTTATTCCGGATCTAATATTTTCAAAAGCTGAATTAAGATCATCCGGAGAGTAAACAGAATTATTTGCATCGCTGATAATTATATCCGAATCAACTTGTTTATCTATTCTTTTTAATCTGTAAGTAACAGAACCTTTATTTGTGAAGTTTTCTTTTTGTGATTTTAAATCAATTCGATTTATCATCTCTCCAACTTTTGAATCAGAAATTACAACTGGTTCAGAATTGCTTTTTACTTTGTTCTTAAATGCTGTAACAAGGTTTGCAATTATTTGATCATCAGCAGGGATAAAACCGTGCACTGTAAAGCAAACTGATTTTTTATCGCCTATGAACTTACCGGTTGTAAAACCGGCACCTAAAGCAACAGATGATAATCCTGCAATTTTCAAAAAGTTTCTTCGTGATATCATTTTATCTCCTTTATTATCAATCGTAAGACGAAAATCGTCCGACGAACTGTAAAAATTTTCAATCTTTTCATCCTTAAGTTGTCATCCTTCGACAAGCTCAGGATGACATTCGATCCCGCAAACGGGACAAGCAATCCAGGATGACAAAAAACTAAATCATTCCGGCAAAACCCATAAAAGCAAGTGCAAGTATTCCGGCAACGATTAATGTAATCGGTGCACCCTGAAATGGTTTTGGAACATCTGCAAGATCAAGCTCTTCTCTTATTCCTGCCATAATTACAAGAGCAAGTGTGAAGCCCGCACCGGCGCCAACCCCGAATACAACGCTTTCAAGAAAATCATACCCACGCATTGAAGCAAGTAATGCTAAACCAAGTATCGCACAATTGGTTGTTATTAACGGAAGAAAAATTCCAAGTGCACGATAAAGCGGCTGAGATACTTTTTTAATCACCATTTCAACAAACTGAACCAACGCTGCAATCACTAAAATAAAAGATGGTATTTGCAAGAACTCTAACTTGAACGGCACAAGAATAAGATTGAATAGCAGCCAGCTTACAACCGCTGTCAGAGCCATTACAAATGTGGTTGCCATTCCCATTGAAATTGCAGAAGAAGTTTTGTTTGATACTCCGATGAATGGACAAATCCCGAGAAAGTATGATAAAACAAAATTGTTTACTAATGCAGCTGAGATAAAAATTATTAACAGTTCCATTTTACACTCCTGCCTCTTTTAATACTTCATCAGTTATTTCTTCTCTGCCAACTCTTTTATATTGCGCGATCAATGATTCTCTAACAAGATTCTTTTTTCTTTCGATATACAGATTTGCAAAACCCATCAGTAAACCAAGCGCTAAAAACGCACCGGCCGGTAAAATCATAATCAGCCAGGGCTCAAATCCGTTTGGTAATACCTGATATCCAAGAATTGTTCTCGAACCGATAATTTCTCTTATGCTTCCTAGAACAAATAATGAAATAAAAAATCCTGCACCGTTTCCCAATGCATCAAGCACCGATCTCAACGGACCATTCTTGGATGCAAATGCTTCTGCTCTGCCAAGTATTATGCAGTTAACAACAATAAGCGGAATGAACGGACCGAGTGCTTTACTTAATTCAACAAATTGTGCTTTCATTACAAGATCAACTATTGTAACAAATGTGGCAATGATAACAATGTATGATGCAATTCTAACCTGATTAGGAATTAATTTCCTGACTAATGAAATCATTAAACTTGAAAACACAAGCACAAATGTTGTTGCCAGTGCCATCGCAATTCCGTTAATTGCTGAAACAGTAACAGCAAGCGTCGGGCACATACCGAGTATTTGTTTAAATGTCGGATTTATTTCCCATAAACCTTTTGTAAACTCTCTGAGGAGCGGAACTTGTTTTTTCATTCTGATGCTCCTTTGTTTTCGATGTCTTTCAATTTTGTAATTCCTTCGTTAACAATTGCAACTACAGCTTTGGATGAAATAGTTGCACCGGTAATAGATTGAACTTCGTTTGGATTGGATGGCTCAGCACCTTTTACAAGTATTATTGATGGATTTACTTCCAATCCGTTAAATTGATCTTTGTATGGTGCTTCAAGAATTTTTGTTCCGAGTCCCGGTGTTTCAGATTGTTCAAGTATTTCGATTGAAGTCGTTCTATTAAGATCATTCGTTAAGCCGATCATCAACTTTATATTTCCCTGAAATCCATTGCCATCATATACAAGTGAATATCCAACTGATGAATCTTTTTCGTTGAACACTTTATAAACTTCAAGTCCGGCATTTTTAATCTCTTCATATCTTTTACCATCAGGATGAACAAGAAAAATTGCTCTTTCTGTTTCGGCTTTAAGATTAAGAGCGATCTTTGGTGCAGCCCAGTTATTAACAAGTGAAAGAGAGCCGCCTGCAATTATTCCGATGATTGTAAGTGTTGCAACTATTAATGATATCTGTTTCATTTTTTTACTGCCTCCTTTGCAACACCAAATATTGTTGGTTTTGTATATCGGTTGACAAGAGGAACGAAACCATTCATAAATAAAATTGAATACATAACTCCTTCCGGTAAGCCGCCGTAAATTCTTATCACAATCAGCACAAGGGAAATTCCAAAACCAAAAATCCACATCCCTTTATTTGTAATCGGCGATGTTACCCAATCTGTTGCCATAAACATTGCACCGAAAAGAAAGCTGCCGGCAAAAATGTGAAATACCGGTGTCGGATTCTGCGGATCAATCAGCCAGAATATTCCGCCGAACACAAGCATTCCGATTATCATTGAAAGGGGAATACGCCAGTTTACAATTCCAACTGCAATTAAAAATATTCCGCCAATCAGAACGGCAATTGCAGATGTTTCTCCGAGCGATCCGCCAATATTTCCAATTGTCATTGATGCTGTATCGGTAAATATTTTATCGAACTTAAGTGCTGCAAGAGGAGTTGCACTTGTAACTGAGTCAACTGCAAAATTTGGTTTTGTCCAAGTTGTTATTTGAACTGGAAAAGCAGCCTGTAAAAATGCTCTTCCAACCAATGCGGGATTGAAAATGTTATATCCTAATCCTCCGAATATTTGTTTGCCTAATCCAATTGCAACAATGGCTCCGATTGCGGTTGCGGATAAAGAAAAATTTGGCGGAAGAGTTAATGCAAGCAGTAATCCTGTTAAAGCTGCACTTCCATCGAACCAGGTGATTTGCTTTTTTCTGATTGTCTGAATTGATATCTCTGTTCCGACTGAAAATGCTACAGCAACAATAATTATAAAAATTTGTGTCCATCCAAAAAAAGTAAGTGCCGCAGCAATTGAAGGAACTAATGCCGCAACAACAAACCACATAACTTTTGATGTTGTCCACCTTGAATGTAAATGCGGAGATGTTGTTAAATCAAAATAAACTTTCTGTTTTGGTTCTATTGTAGTAGTTGTTTCCATATTTTTTCTTTTAACCTCAACCTGAGCCTGCCAAAGGTTTACAATCATTATTTGTTTAACTTTTTCTGGCTTAGTTTGATATTACTTTACAACTCTTTCTTTCTGCATTTGTAAAACTTTTTGTTTTCCTAATCTTATCCACTGCACCAAAGGAATATTTGCCGGACATGTATAAGCACAAGTTCCGCATTCCATACAAACAGTAATTCCAGCTTCTTCTGCATGTTCAAATCTGTTCAGTTGAGTATAACGAGCAAGCTTAGTCGGCATTAAGTTTAACGGACACGCTTCAATGCATTGCCCGCATCTTAAACAAGGTGTTTCCGGATTTTTTGCAACTTCATCCTTTGTTAAGACTAAAATTCCAGATGTTGCTTTCATCACCGGAGCCTGCAGATCAAATTGTGCAAAGCCCATCATCGGACCGCCGACAACAATCTTCATTGCATCTTCTGTAACTCCGCCGCAATAATCAATAACATTCTGAATCGGAGTTCCAACAGGCACAATTAAGTTTTTAGGATTTTTAATCCCTTTGCCGGATACAGTTAAAGCAGCAGTTATTAAAACTTCACCGTTTACTATTGCATCGTGTATCGCAATTGCAGTTCCGATGTTCTGAATAACAGCGCCGACATCCAATGGCAATTTACCCGGCGGAACTTCTCTTCCGGTCACTGCTTTTATAAGCATCTTTTCTGCGCCTTGCGGATATTTTGTTTTTAATGATACAACTTCAATTCCTTCTTCATACTTTGCTTTGCCAGATAGAATCTTTATTGCTTCGGGTTTATTATCTTCAATTCCTATTACACCGCGTTTAACATCAAGAGCTTTCATAATTAATTTTAATCCTGATATTAAATCGTCAGGACGTTCAATCATAAAACGATAATCTCTTGTTAGATACGGTTCGCATTCACAACCATTAAGGATCACCACATCAATTGTTTTATCTTTAGGCGGAGTAAGTTTAACCGCTGTCGGGAAAGCTGCGCCGCCTTGTCCAACAATTCCTGCAAGTGCAACTCTTTCTCTGATCTCTTCAGCTGTAACAGCATTCGGATTCAAAGGAGTAAAAAGAAATTTTTGTGATTCAACAGTTTCGTTTGTTTTAATCACAATTGAATCCTTTGGAAATCCGCTTGAGGTTTGTTCTTTACCGAGACTCATAACTTTTCCTGCAACGGAAGAATGGATCGGAGCAGATACAAATCCTTCTGCCTGTGCAATCATCTGTCCCGGTTGAACTTCATCTCCTTTTTTTACAAGAGCCTTTGCTTCTTTGCCAAGATGTTGGGAAAGAGGAAGAGTTATTTCATCAGGAAGCGGTATAGTTTCAAAAGAAAGATGCTCAGTTAATTCTTTATATTCTTTAGGATGAATGCCGCTTTTGAAGGTTTTTGAGCTCATAGTCAACCAATTCTACGAAGTTTTATAATTAACAACATTAAACAAATAAAAAATTCAAGCACTTCAATTTTTCTAAAAGTATGCCATAGATAATAAATGATATATTGAGTTTATATCAACTAAAACAATTTATTGGTTGATAAATGTGAAATGATGTTTGCCAAAAATGGAAATAGAAGTGCTATTTCTAAGAAATGATAAATACCACGATAGAGAATGATTAAGGATAAATGCTCAGTGTTTAATGTTCAATGCTTAATACTTAATTACTAATTGTTCTGATAAGTTATTTTACTGAGCTCCACAAATTTTGTTTCTTCACACCAAACGAAACGATCTTTACATCTTTGGGCACTTCAAATCCACAAAGATAAGATCTTGCTTTTGTTTTTGCAGGAAAGCTTTCACTAAATGCAAGCGTATGTGCTTTTTGATCTTGTTCAACGCTTTCATTCTTTGTAAGATAAGTTGAAACTATTCCCTCTCCTTTTAATCCTGAGCGGTATTCGTTTCCTTTGTCATCCTTTAATGTGATGCTCATTGTGTAATCGGCACCCATATTGATTTTTTTATCGGACAGGTTTTCAACTGTAATATCTGCAATTAAAAATTTGTTTCCGCTTTTAGCTTTAGAATCATTAAACTCAACAAGTTTGTGCAATTTAATTTTTACTTCGCTGTTTTTAACCTCTGATATAACTGAGTTTTTACTCTGAGAATAAACTGCCGCTGCGGTTATTAATAAAAACAAAAATATTTTTTGATAAATCTTCATATTAAATTCTTTTTTTTTGCTTAGTATGTTTAAAAATTATTTCTTCTATTTCCAATCAGTATGATTGATATTATTCACACTATTTATTATTCAGTTAAATATGCTTCAACTATCATTCCGTTTTTTGTACTGCATTTTTGCATAAAGAAGTTATTAGCCGGGAAAATTTGTCCAGTTTTTTATTTTAATGGCGGAAAAAATATACATTATTATCCCAACTGAAGAATATTACTTTTCAATTATTTAGTCAAATCTTCGATTAAATAATTTATCAAGGCAAACTATCCTTTTTACAACTGCCAAATAAGATGACAGATAAATTATTTTGATTCTGAATTAACCAAACATTAAAAAAACTTTGTTAGTATAGAACATCATAATTAAATTGCGCACAATATTTTTGGAAAGGAAATGTTGTGGAAAAAACAGGTGCTTTGCAAAAACTTAAATCAGGTTTTCAATCGTCATTCTGGGTTGCAAATGGAATGGAACTGTTTGAAAGGCTGGCTTATTACGGACAAGCAACAATTTTAAGCGTCTTTCTTCGTGATCATTTAAAATTCGATGAAGTAGAAGCAGGACAACTCTCCTCTATCTTTGGCGGATTAATATATTTTCTTCCTGTTTTTGCAGGCGCACTTGCAGATAAATTCGGATTTAAGAAAGCGTTTTCCTTTGCATTCTTTGTTCTTGCAATAGGTTATTTTCTCATCGGTTCAACAGGGATGAGCGCATTTTCTTCCTGGTATTCAAATACAAATTTGTTCCCGATACTTTCAATAATATTAATCTTTACAGCAATTGGCGGTTCATTTATTAAACCGAGTGTTCTTGGTACTGTTGCATTAACCACGACTTCCGAAACAAAATCGCTTGGATATGCCATTTATTATTGGCTGGTAAATATCGGAGGGGCAATCGGTCCTTTATTAGCTTTTCTGGTAAGAGATTCATTTGGAATTGAGTTTGTATATTTTGTTTCAGCGATAAGCTGTGCCCTTATGTTTGTAATTACATTGACATTTTATAAAGAACCCACAGCAAAAATTGACGAGAAAAAAGAAGATCTAGCTACAGTTATAAAAAACTTAATTACTGTTGTTAAGAACGTTAAGTTCATGTTTTTTCTTATGTTGTTTGCCCTTTACTGGATTGTATTCTGGGAGTTTTTTATAGTGGTTCCATTTTATGTTTCTGATTACATTTCACCAGATCCACCGATTGAATTAATTCTTTCCACAGGTGCATGGACAATTATACTTTTACAAATTCCAATTAATAGAATTACTAAAAATATCCCGACTCCATCAGCAATTATGATTGGATTTGTTTTCGCGGCATTAAGCTGGTTTATACTATACTTTTCACAAATAACCGGAATTACAATAGGCATCGGACTGATTGCAGCCACAATGTTTACTTTTTCGGTTGGTGAGCAAACTCAAGCACCAAGGTTTTATGAATATCTTGCAGATCTTGCGCCCAAAGGACAGGAGGCTTTGTTTCAGGGATTTGCTTTTCTTCCGATTGCTATTGCGTGGCTGGTTGGCGGAACTTTTGGAGGATGGCTTTATCATAATTTCGGAAGAAAAGAAGTTAGTCAGCCTGAAATAGTTTTTCTTGTAATTGGATTGGTAGGTGTAACTGGAGCTGTGTTAATGTGGATTTACAACAAGTTTTTAGTGGTTAGAAAATAAAAATAATTCCCTGATTCTTAGCTTTTATTGTATTTAATCCAGAAATACAATCTTTGCTGAATCCAATTGTGTTGAATACACATCACATCATACTCTGAATCTTTTTTATAAATTTCAAATCATATTAATTTCTAATTTAAAGACTTATGACAACGGGACAGATAATACTTTATATATTTATTGCGCTTATCGTTTTTTATATCGGTAAAAAGATTTATTTAATTAAGTCAATAAAACAATATTCGCCTGCTGATGCTCATGCAAAAGTAAAGAAAGAGCGTAATGTTGTTTTTCTTGATGTAAGAACAGAAAGAGAAAGAAAGCAAAGTTCAATAAAAGGTTCTTATCATATCCCTGTTACAGATCTAAAAGAAAAAGGACAAGAATTAAAAAAATTCAAGGATGCAGAAATAATTTGTTACTGTCAAACAGGAAACCGAAGTTTAACTGCTGCATCTAAACTAAAGAAAATGGGATTTAATGCTACAAATTTAAGCGGAGGAATGGTTCGTTGGAACGCAACAGGTTTGAAATAATATGGAAATGGACAAAGCGTATTTTCCCGGTTGTAGCTGGTGCTTCTGCCGGATATGCTTACTACTATTATATTGGCTGTAGCGGCAGTTGTCCGATTTCCGGAAATCCATATGTAAGTACTATCTATGGTGCTTTTGCCGGATTTTTGTTAATTGATTGGAAACAGATTTTTAATAAAAATAAAAAACAGGAAGCAGAGGAAGTAAAATAATGCAATACGGTTTTTCAAAAACAACAGATTATAGCTTTGAACAGGCAATCGAAAAGGTAACTGAAGAATTAAAGAAAGAAGGGTTCGGAGTTCTAACAACTATTAATGTTAAAGATACATTGAAGAAAAAGATAAATGTTGACTTTAAAAATTATACAATACTCGGTGCTTGCAACCCGCCTTTTGCACATCAGGTTTTGCAGGCAGAAGAAGAAATTGGTTTACTTTTACCTTGCAATGTAATTGTATATGAGAAAGATGATAAAACAGTTGTTTCAATTTTCGATCCGATGATAATGACAGAAGTAATTGATAATCCGAAAGTAAAACCTGTGGCAGAAGAAGTTAAGAAAAAACTTGAAAAAGTATTTCAGGCTTTATAATTAAACACACATTCATAAGATCAGAAAAATAAAAGTATAAAATAGAAAGGTAAATAAATGACAGAATCATTAACTAAGGAAACTTTTTTAACAAAGGTTTTTGATTACGAAAAAAATCAGGATTGGAAATTCAGCGGAGAACTTCCTGCAATTATAGATTTCTGGGCGCCATGGTGTGGCCCTTGCAGAATGGTTGGTCCGGTTCTCGAAGAGCTCTCTGAAGAATATAAAGGAAAGATAAACGTATATAAAGTTAACACTGACGAAGAACAGGAATTAGGAGCAGTATTCGGAATAAGAAGTATTCCATCTATATTATTTGTTCCATTGGTTGGGCAGCCCAAGATGGCTGTTGGAGCTCTTCCTAAAGAATCACTAAAGCAAGCAATTGAAAATGAATTGTTGGTAAAAGCCTCTTAATTTTTCATAAGCCCCAAAATAATAAAGCGCATCCTTTTTATGGGATGCGTTTTTCTTTTAATAACATCTCTGTAATTATAAAAAAACTTTTCAACCCTGTAAGTTCTTCTTACAATTGAGTTCAATTTTACTAACATCGTAAGCTCAATTGATATTTTGTTACTTAAACAGTAATGTTTTATCGGTATAATATTTGATTTTTTTTTGTATATATTATTCAACGAGCATTTAAAATACTTAGACAATTCATTTAAAGGAGAATACATTTATGAAAAAAACTATTATACTATCTCTGTTTATCGCGGTAGTCTATATCGGATGTTCATCCGGTCCTGACTTTATACCAGATCAAAAGCAGGTTCAGTTTGTAACAAACGGAGTTTGGCTTGGTGTTTTCCCTTGTGCTGATTGTGATGAAATTGATTATCAGCTAAACTTAAAAGATGATTATACTTTTAACGAAAAATCTGTTTATAAAGGAAAGGGTGATGATGTTTTTGTTGATGAGGGAAATTGGGTGTTTCTATCAGATTCTGTTATAGCATTATACGGAATGGATGAAGATAAATTATTCTTAATTAGCTCTAAAAATCTGATCCGGCTTAATGAAGATAGTGAACGATATGAACCTTCTGTCGAAGCACAGTACATGCTCAAAAAAGATTTAAGTACTGTTAAGAAAATAGATGGATATACTACAAACGATAAGGATAAACCAGTGAAAGAAAAGATTGAATTGAATCCTGAATTTTATCAGAAAAAATTCATTGATGGTGTTGATTTCTTTGGAAGAGGAAATGAACCCAACTGGACTTTAGAGCTTGATCTCGAAAAAAACTTTGTCTTTTCGATGATGGAAGGTTTTAATATATCCACTCCCGCTGTTGAAGGAATTAAAGATCATGATCTTACATTATACAGAACTAAATCTGAATCGGGAGAACTTATAATAACCGTAATCAGAGAAAACTGTCAGGATAATATGTCGGGAGAAAATTTTCCTTACAAGGTAAGAGTAGAAGCTAAAAAAAGTGCTGACAATAAATTTCAGACATTTGAGGGCTGTGGAAAATTTCTTGCCGATTTACGTTTATATGATATCTGGGTTATGGAAGAAATGACCGGCTTTAATCTTAAAAAAGAGAAACTGCAAAAAGGGGCACCACAGTTTGAATTTATTTTATCCGATATGAGATTTGGCGGACATGCTGGCTGTAATAATCTTTTTGGAAGTATTTCCGTTTCAGGAGATAAAATTACATTTGGTGAACTAAGCGGAACTCTTATGAGCTGCCCGAATATGAAGGTAGAAAAAGCAGTAATCAGCGCGCTTAATCAAAAAACAGTTACATATTCTATCGATAAGCTGAAGTTGACTCTTGTTAGCGGAAAAACTAAAATGGTGTTTAAAAAAGTTGACTGATAAATAATAAAAAAATATATCCGACAATTATTTAAAGGGATGCGCTTGCATCCCTTTTTTATTACACTTTTAATAAAAAATTAGTTCATAATTATTTTACTTCCAATTTTGTATCTTTAAAATAGAAATCTACCGGAAGTTATATGCTTAAAAAAATTCTTTTTCTAATAAGTGTTCTTATATTTTCAGTTACAGTTTCTTTTCCTCAAACTGTTAGGGTTAAGATTATAGAAACATCAGATGTTCACAGCGCAGTCTTTCCTTATGATCTTGTAAATGATCGCCCCTCAAATTCATCACTTGCACAAGTATCGGCTTTTTTAAAGGAACAGCGCGCAGATACAAATCAAATAGTTTTCCTTCTGGACAACGGTGATATTCTTCAGGGTGATCCGGTTGCCTATTATTACAACTTTGAAAAAACTGATACGCTTCATCTCATTGCTGATGTAATGAACTACCTGAAATATGACGCTGCTACAGTCGGCAATCATGATATTGAAACTGGACACGAAGTTTATGACAGATTTGATAAAGAAATTAATTTTCCCTGGCTTTCGGCAAATGCAGTAAATACTACATCTGAACAACCATATTTTAAACCTTATACAACTGTTGAACGCAGTGGAGTAAAAATTGCAATTCTCGGGTTGATTACTCCGGCTATTCCAAAGTGGCTGCCTGAAAAAATATGGAGCGGAATCAGATTTGACGATATGATTGAAACTGCAAAAAAGTGGGTCAAAAAAATAAAAGAAACCGAACAACCTGATTTAATGATAGGACTTTTTCATAGTGGTGTGGATTTTACTTACGGCGGTGAAAACGAAAACTCATACAAAAATGAAAACGCATCACGACTTATAGCTGAAAGGGTAAATGGTTTTGATTTGATATTTGTTGGTCACGATCATGCCGGGTGGAATTTTAAAACCAAAAGTCCTAGCGGAAAAGAAGTTTTAATTTTAGGAACAACTTCTAATGCACAAAATGTAGCCGCAGCTTCTTATACTTTACAGTATGATAAAATATGTATGATATATGATAAAAAAGAAATTACAGGTGAACTTGTAAGTATGAAAAATTATTCCCCGGATCCTGATTTCTTAAAACGATATGAAAAAAATTTCGATGAAGTTAAAAATTTTGTTAACAGACCTATCGGTGAATTCACCGAATCAATCTCTTCGCGAGATGCTATTTTCGGTCCCTCAAAGTTTGTTGATTTAATTCAGAATATTCAATTAAATCTTACTAATGCAGATGTTTCCTTTACAGCGCCGCTTTCATTCAATGCCGGGATTGATAAAGGAACAGTTTATGTAAAAGATATGTTTGATCTTTACAGATTTGAAAACCTCCTTTATACAATGGAGTTAAGCGGACAAGAAATAAAAGATTGTCTTGAGTTCTCCTGCGGCAATTGGTTTAATCAGATGAAAGAAAAAACTGATAATCTGTTAAAATTTAAGCTGGATGAAAATGGAAATATTAAATATTCAGAAAGAACTAAATCGCCGGAGCTTGATGAGCGCTTTTATAATTATGATGCTGCTGCAGGAATTGATTACACTGTTGATGTCACAAAACCAATTGGTGAAAAGGTAACTATTATTAGTTTTTCAAACGGCAAACCTTTTGATCTTAATTCAAACTATCGCGTAGCAATTAATTCTTATCGCGGCAATGGTGGTGGCGGGCATCTTACCCGCGGAGCCAAAATCCCACAAACAGAATTATCTAAAAGAATACTCAATTCAACAGAAAAAGATCTTAGATATTATCTGATGAAGTGGATTGAAAATGAAAAAGTTGTTACTCCAAAATTATCAGGCAACTGGAAAGTTATTCCCGATGATTATTGGAACGCTGGAAAAGAAAAAGATTATAAAATATTATTTAAGTAAAAACAATGTAACGCTGATTTTTTATGATTAAACCAATCTGTTGTGATCATAAATAAGCTATAAAAAACTTCTGATACTGTGTTATATAAAAAATATTTTATCATTAAAAGGAATCGAAGGGGTTTTTTATTTTAGATAACTGTGAGTCACTGATTTGAGTGTAAAGAAGTGTTGTTTTAATATCTTTATGTCCCAATATTTTTTGGATCAGCGATATGTCTGTACCCTGTTCAAGCAAATGAGTTGCATAAGAGTGCCTTAATGAATGCACTGTAATTTTTTTCTTTATTTTACTTTTATTTAGTGCATTCTTCAGAACAGACTGTATGC
>Ga0116185_1001760_pt1 | contig 21079 bp, 16 predicted proteins | sample AD_JPNNA7_MetaG_FD_89754 | JGI IMG/M metagenome (GOLD analysis project Ga0116185, IMG submission 89754) | Active sludge microbial communities of municipal wastewater-treating anaerobic digesters from Japan - AD_JPNNA7_MetaG | ecosystem: Engineered > Bioreactor > Anaerobic > Digestate | place...
CCGTGAGCTTCGAAGACCCGGCGTACGACGAATCCGCGTTCCAGCGTGCCATGGGAGAGAGGCTCGGAACCCGCCACCACGTCACGAAGGTATCCCCCGGCGGCATCGCCGGAATATTCCGCGAGGTCATCGGGCATACCGAGACGCCCGTGCTGAGAACCGCTCCCGCGCCCATGTTCATGCTCTCGAAGCTCACCCGCGATCACGGGATCAAGGTGGTGCTCACCGGAGAGGGGGCGGACGAGATATTCGGAGGATACGACATCTTCAAGGAGGCCAAAGTCCGCAGGTTCTGGGCGAAGGATCCTTCCTCGAGGCTGCGGCCCCTGCTTCTGTTCAGGCTCTATCCCTATTCCCCCGTGCAGATGAAGCGCTCCGGCAAGCTCCTCATGTCGTTCTACCGGACCGACCTCGACCGGACAGGCCATTTCGGATACTCCCACCTTCCCACCTGGAGGAATACGGGATCGATCAGGGATTATCTCAATGAGGATATCAGGCAGGAGCTCAAGGGATACGACCCGACAGCAGAGCTCGAAGCCGGGCTCCATCCGGATTTCCGCACATGGCACCCCCTGAATCAGGCACAGTACCTTGAAGTGAAGCTCCTCCTCGCCGGCTATCTCCTCTCATCCCAGGGTGAGCGCATGGCCATGGCCAACAGCGTCGAGGGCAGATACCCCTACCTCGACCACCGCCTCGTCGAATATGCTTCCCGCATCCATCCAACCCTCAAGGTGAGAGGTATGAGAGAAAAGTACATCCTCAAGAAAACGTTCACGGACAAGCTCCCTCCCGAGATCTTCACGCGCACCAAGCAGCCCTACGGCGCCCCGAACAAGGAGTCCTTCTTCGAAAACGGCAGGCTCAAAGAGCCGTTCCTGAGGTGTACCGACGAGCGTTCATTGAATGCCGCGGGAATCTTCGATCCGGAAAGCGTGAGCAGCCTCATCCGGAAGTGCGCCTCGCCATCGAGGACAGGGTTTCGGGACAGCAGCGCCCTCGTGGGTATCCTCTCCACGCAGATCCTCATGCAGCTCTTCTGCGGAGGCTGAGAAATTTTCGTTTCAAGGAGCAAAGATATCAGGATTTCGGCATTGCCTAAATCGAGAAAGCTCTATATTCCTATCTCCTATCATGCTGGGTTCAGATGCAAGAGTCTCCGGACATCTCTCAGCATGAGCCTTCTTAAGGAGAGAGTATGGAAGACAGCAGCATGGCGCTGGAGCACATCATCAATGATCTCGAGGATAACTGCCAATGGCTCGCCGAATTGAGGGGACTTCTTTTGAAGCTGAAACAGGCGCACGCGGTGCTGAAAGAATACAATACGCAGTACCACACCTTCTTCTTGCTCAGCGATGAGGTCCTCTTCATCTACAACAACGAACTCAAGGTCATAAGCATCTCTCCGAACGTGGAGAGACTTCTCGGCTATAAGCCTGAAGAGATAATCGGGAAGAGCTTCAAGGAACTGGGAGTGGTCGATCCCAGGGACCGTGAGGAGGCGTTCGACCAGGCCCAGCACATGCTCTCCGTAGGCATCGTCTCAACCTCCATCTATCGGTTCCTGAAAAAAAACGGAGAGAAAAGGTTCTGCGAGATAAAGAGTGTCCCCTACATGATGGACGGCCGGGTGGCGGGCGTCTTATGCGTAGGAAGGGACATCACTGAGCGGGTGACGAAGGAATCGAGGTGAAAAGCGCACCCTACTCGATGCCGAACTTCTTGCCGAGGATCTTTTCCGCGCACCGGACACCGGATCGGGCGGCGAAATCCATACCCACGCCTCTTCCCCGGACCGTGTCCCCGGCGAAATACAGACCTTCCATGAAGGGGGCCTTCACGTCGGGCCTGAAGATGCCCACGCACCGGGGGCGCCTGGCGATCCCGTCGATCCCGGTGAACGTTCCCTTGATGGCCCACTCTACGCTGTCCCAGATGCCCGGGAAGAGCTCCGCGAGGTCCTGCTTTGCCGCAGCCGTCTTTTCCTCCATGAGCGTTCTGTCGGAGGTGTCGAGCTCGCACGGGCATCCGCCGATGAACAGATGCCTGCCGTCGGGTGCAATGGAGGGATCGATGTTCGTTATGGGCAGGAACTGGAGAGGCAGACCCGTCCGCTTCAGCTTGTAGACGGCATGGTGGCAGAGACTGTCTGTTGCGGGCTCTCTCATGGCAAGGATCGCCCATCCCACGGCAGAGGTCGTGTTGCCCTTGAAGCCGTTCACCATCTTTCTGAAGAACTCGGGAAACTTATCCTGGGCAGCGATCCTGAACAGGTCCCAGATGAACCCGGTATAGACAACGACCGGGGCCTCGATGAATTCCTGCTCTGCAAGGTTGTACTTCGCCATGTAGAAATCGCCGTAATGGTTCTTGTCGACCATGATGCCCCTGACCTCCTGATCTTCGATGACGATCTGGGACACCGTCGTGTCAAGGCGCACATCGGTGCCCTTGGAATTCAGATATCGGTAGAAGGCATCCCACAGATTCTTGTATCCGCCTGCAGGCACCCCTGCGAATTTGCCTGTCTTCAGAACCCTGCCTGTCGAGAAGACGACCTCGGATGCCGCCATGTCATTGGTATCCGGCAGAGTCGTCACGACCATGGCCATGCCCCGGAGGAAATCGCGGATGGAGTCCTTCCTGGTCCGCTCACGTATCCAGTCCTCGATGGAGAGATCGTCGTACTTGCTCAGCTCTTCTTCGGGAGTCAGCATCATCTCTTCGGCGATCCGGGCAAAGTCAGGGTCGTCCATCGGCGCAAGCTCCATCATGTCTCTCCAGCCGGAATCGGTATATACTCGGAGGCCCGGGATCTGACACCACTCTACATGAATGCCAAGCTTGTCGGAAACCTGGCCGATGGCACTGGCATCGGATGTGATCAGCAGGTGCATCCCGTAATCGAGGGTGCACCCTCTGTACTCGTGCCAGCATGCCCGTCCTCCGAGGCGGTCCGATCTGTCCACGATGAGGACTTTCCTGCCCTCATGAGAGAGGAGAGAGCTTGCCATCATTCCCGCAGGCCCGCACCCGATTACGACTGCATCATACTTCATCCCCTTCCTCCTCCTTTTTTAAGGCCGTAAATTGACCCGACGCGCCGGGTCTGCTCTCAGAATATATTAATAAGCTGAAAAAGTTTCTTCTCAACTTTCAGGAACGTATATCGAGGTAAGGGTTCTCTCTGCCCCATCGGGGAAGCCTCCGACCGATACACTCTTTTTACGCAATCATGCCTTCACAGGTGAGGGAGCATCAAAGAGATCATCCCACCGGACAGGACGATCTCTTCATCATCGGCGGGGAGGGCCTTCCCCTTCCCTATCATCGATGGGATACCCTCATCATAATAATATGCATGGCAAGGGTATACTTGGATTTCTCACGTGATCGAGAGGATTGAAGCTCAGTGATCCATTGAGATCAGCTCATCCAGTGCGGCTTGTCGGCCGTCCATGCCTTCACCGTTTCCTGCAGCCATCCACCGAGGCCATTCGCCATATAGAACCTCGGAAAGAGCAGATCGTCATCCGGAGAGATGACGCCCTCTTCGCGGGCGATCTTTGCCAAGGCCGTACCGGGATATATGCGGATGCCGGCAGTGATCTTCAGTGCGTCGAGCTGCAGTGATCCGGCAAAGGCGAGGCTCTCACTGACCGACTCTCTTGTCTCGCCGGGCCCTCCCAGCAGAAGGAACCCCATCCTCCCGATCCCGGCATCCCGGAGCATGTCCGAAGCCAGGCGGATGTCGTGCGGCTTGTATTTCTTGTTCATACCCTTCAGGATGCGCTCGCACCCGCTTTCGAAACCGAGGCTGACCTCTGTGCATCCGGCCTCTGCCATGAGGTCGATGAGCCCGCCGTCGATCCTGCCCGGATACAGGATGCACCTCCACGATATCTTCAGCCCGCTTCCGATGATCGCCAGGCAGAGGTCCCTGGCATACGGCAGAAGCAGGTTGAACGTGTTGTCGACAAAATAGAATTTCTCGAAACCGGCTTCGACATGCCGGGCAATGTTTTCGACGACAAGCGCAGGAGACCTCTTCCTGACCGAACGGCCCTCGATGGTAGCGGTGGAACAGTAGCTGCAGCTCATGGGGCAGCCCCTCCTCGTCTGAACCGGGAGCCATATCTCCTGCTCATGGGAAAGGGAACGGGCGCAAAGGCGAGGATCGGGCAGCGGCAGCTCATCCAGGTTCCCTGCGAAGACCCTCTCGTGCACGAGGCCACGGCCTTTAAGATAGAGGCCGGGAACCCCCGAGAGACTTGTCCCCTGCCGGATCTTCTCCAGAAGCATGGGGAATGCCTGCTCCCCCTCTCCCTGTATCCCCATGTCCGCATCCAGATAATTCAATGCGCTTTCCGGGAAGATGCTGAAGCCTGCTCCGCCCAGAACGATGGGTGCATCCGTCAGGCCGCGGCATATCGATACGACCTTTCTGACCTCCTCGAGAAGAAATCTCGTGTCCTGCATGCTCTGATCGTCGATATTTCTCACGGAGATGCCTATCACCCCGGGATGAAAGGACTGAGCAGCCTGTGCGATCGACGATGAAACGTCGCCCCTGAACATGAGGTCCAGCAGCTCCACCTCATGGCCGGCATTGCGCGCTGCAACAGCCACGCAATTCAGTCCCAGAGGAAGGGGGAGGACATTGATCTGCTCGGTATTGGCGGATATGAGAAGCACTCGCATGATGATACTCTACCGGAAATGTCTGCAACATGGGAAGCCCGATCTTGCACCGTGGAGGCTTCCCGGAGAGGATTCTGGGAGGCGCTCGATGGGCACCCCTTCCCGATTCATTGGTCTCGGCGTCGGATCGCCCAGTGGGGGACGTCAGGACAGGCTGACGAGATTGGCGAAGTTGTCGCCCAAGAGCTTCCTGCGGACGGCCTCTTCGGGGAAGAGCTTCTCGATCCTGCGCTTGATGAACCCGTAGTCATACCGTCCCTGCTCGTCATGGAATCCGTACGGGCCGTCCGTACCGAAGATGAGCCTGTCTGCGCCGAGATAAGCGACGGCTTCCCGCGTGGCCCTTTCGCTTACGTAGGACGTCTGGGAAAGATCGAGAGTGACGTTCTTCCACGGCAGGACCGCCTTCCATGTATCCGAATACCCGGGGAACCCGGTGTGGGCGAGGATGAGCTTGAGGTCGGGCACCTGCTTGAGGAGGGCCCCGAATTTGCCCTCTTCTCCGTAGCCGCAGTGGATGAGAAGGGGCTTGCCGATCTTTGCGAGTCTTTCGGCCACGGGAAGGAGCTCGACAGGGGTGAAATGGTGCCAGAAAGGATGCGCCTTGACGCCGATGAACCCCTTCTCGTCCTTGTATTTCTCGAGCTCGGCAACCTGGTCGTTTCTGCCCTTGGGATTGACGAAAACCCAGCCGAGGAACCGGTCGGGATGCTCCCTCACCGCATTGAAGACAAAATCGTTATCGGGGTCGGGCACGATGAAAAAAGGCTTTCCGAGGATCTTTACCTCTCCCTTTGGCGTGAAATTCGCCACGAGGGCCTTCCCTATCCCCCGCAGCTGCCGGGTCTCGAGGATGAACTGCAGCACCCTCAAGAGCGGCTTGGGCGGCTCGGGGAAAGGCGCAATGATCGACCCCATGAGCGCTGCCCTGGCTATACCGGCACGGTCCATCTCCTCCAGGAGCTCGGCCTTTTTGAACACCCTCTCTTCCAGGTGATAATGACAGTCGATAACCATGGTCTTCTCCTCAGTGCATATAGATTTCACCAGGGTATTATAATCACAAAAGCCAAAAAGTGAATCCTCGATCTTCCATTATTCCCCGGAAAAACTCTCGTGGCCGGGAGCTGCCCTTCGATGGCCGCCTAACCCGGATACATGCTCTTCTTATACCCGACGGGCATCTCTTTCTTTACCGGGAGGAGGCTTTTTGCTATGAACCTCTGCAGATCATGATAGACAAACAAAGACCTGACTGGAACGAGAGCATACAGGGGATGTTCAGCCGCATCTCGAAGCGCTACGACCTCCTCAATACCCTGATGAGCTTCGGGCGCGACAGGCTCTGGCGGGAGCTCGTTCTGCACCATGCCGGCATTCCTTCGGAGGGCTCGCTCCTCGACCTGGGCACCGGAACCGGAAAAATCGCAATCGATGCAAAGAGGAAAAACCCGGGGCTCACGGTTGCAGCGCTCGATCTCACAACGGATATGATGAAGGTGGGCAGAAGCCGGGGACCGGACAGCGGTGTCCTGTGGATAAACGGAGACGCGCTGAACCTCCCCTTTGAGGATGAGCGCTTCGATGCGGTCATCTCCGGATACCTCATGCGCAATGTCCCCGATGTCGGCCGGGCCTTCCGGGAACAGCTCCGGGTGGTCAAAAGGGGAGGCCGCGTGGTGTGCCTGGATACCTGCCCTGGCGGGTCCCACCTCCTGAAGCCGCTCGTAGACCTCTACTTCAGGATCGTCATCCCCCTCATGGGAGGACTCGTCAGCGGGCAGTGGGATGCCTACCGCTACCTGCCCGCCTCGATCCGCAAATTCAATAGCCCCCGGGAGCTTGCCCGCATAATGGAAGCCTCCGGGTTCACGAAGGTCGCATTCCATACATTCATGCTCGAAACCGTTGCCATACTTGTCGGTGAACGGGCATGAGGTGAATTGAGTTCTCCCGGCATTCTGTGTATATTTGTATAAAAACAGGTATCATAATCTTTGCATGGACAGGATGGAAACGTCATGCCCGCCAACCTGACTCCGCTATACCTCGAGGCGGAGAAACGCTACCGGGAAGCGAAAACGCAGGAAGAAAAGATCGCTGCCCTGGAGGAGATGCTCGCCATCATCCCCAAGCACAAGGGCACCGACAGGCTTCAGGCCGACATCAAACGCAGGCTCTCGAAGCACAAGGAGGAGTCCCAGAAGAAAAAGGGTGCTCAGATCCAGAGGAGCATCTTCCATATCGACAAGGAGGGTGCTGCCCAGGTAGTGATCATCGGCCCTCCGAACACGGGCAAGTCCTCGCTGGTCGATAAGCTGACAAAGGCGTCTCCCGAAATCGCGGATTTTCCTCACACCACCCATAAGCCCACACCCGGCATGGCCCAGTACGAAAATATCCAGTTCCAGCTCGTGGATACGCCCCCCATCACCGGCGAATACGTCGACCCGGCCATGGCCGACTTGATCCGGCATGCGGACATCGTCGTGATCCTCCTGGATCTGTCCGCCGACCTCCTCGGGCAGTATGAGGAAACCCTTGCAGCCCTGGAGGATTTCAGGATCTTCCCCGAGGGCACCCCGCCGCCGGACGAGATGAAGAAAACCCTGTTCTTCAAGAAGATATTCATCGTAGCGAACAAGATGGATACCGAAAAGGAAAAGGAAGACTTCGATGCCTTCCTCGATCTCACAGGGCTCACGATGCCGGCGCTGGGCATATCCGTACACAACGGCAGGAATCTCGATCGGTTCCTCGGCATCCTCTATGAACTCGCAGGGGTCATCCGCGTCTACTCAAAGAATCCGGGCAAGGAGCCCGATCTCGAGGAGCCCTTTGTCGCCCCCAAAGATACGACCCTCGAAGAGCTGGCCGCAAAGATCCACAAGGACATTGCGAAGAAGATGAAATACGCGAGGATATGGGGGACTTCGGTCCACGACGGCCAGATGGTCCAGCGGGAGTATGTCCTGCACGACGGGGACATCGTGGAGATCCATATCTGATCCGTCGGCATTGCCTTTGCTGGCCTTTCCTGCCATACTTCGCCGCTAAGGAGGACCCATGGCGGAAGAATTCGAGGTCACCCTGAGGATCTGTTCCGAAGAGCCCGAGGGGGTGTTCAGGAGCATTCTCATGACCCGCTCGATCGGGTCGTATGAACTCGTGTACAGGGAGCGCTTTTCAATCCACGATCAGTACTTCGATACGCCTGAGGGAACGCTCGCGGCAACGGGATACGCACTGAGGATCAGAACAGAGGGAAAACGCAGGACCCTGGGCCTCAAGGGAAACGAGCGCGTGAACGAATGGGGCGGGATAGAGCGTACGGAGATCGAAGGGCCGTGGTCGAGAGAGAGCGCCGCCCGGATCTTTGAGATCATCAAGGCGATCCCCTTTGTTGAAGAGGACTTCGATCAGGCCGACCCCGTAAAGACTTTGACGGGCCTCGGGCTTGAGGTGATTCAGTCGAGGGAAACCGAGAGGACGCTCCTCGACGTCGTCTCCGCCGATGCGAAAGGCCGTCCCCTCATCGGCGTCATGTCCCTCGATCGGGTATGCTATGAGGCCTGCAAAAAGAGTTTCTTCCACTATGAGATCGAGGTGGAGGCAGAAGAAGGCACGGATCATGTCTATCTGGGAGGGTTTGTTGAGTCGCTCAAAGATGCCTTTCCAGGAGACCTGTGCCGCTGGGATCATAACAAGCTCATCACCGGCCGTGCCTTAGAGGTCCTCATCGAGCAGGGAGCCCTCTCTCCTGCATCGCAGACCAGGGGTCACATTCCCGAGGCATGGTATGATGCCATCGAGAGCTGGATCAGGCAAAACAGGTGTTGCCCGGAGAAATAAGCGCCGATGAGATTACCTGCCGTCTGGCGGATGAACCGGTCTTAAGAGCAGTCCTTTCCGGAAAGATCAGGAGCTTCAAACAGAGAGTCGGTGAGCTGTCGAGGTCGTGCAGACCTTCTCCTATTCCTGGAGCACGAGCTCGCTCAACTGCACGACTTCCTCGAATACCTCCTTCATCTCGATCAGCTTTTCCGATATGAGCATGAAGAGTATTTCGAGACGGACTTTCGGATCCAGGGTCGTGCTCAGGAGCCTGTCGATTTCTTCCTGAACCTCCCTCATGTGGGGGTGATCCTCGATGAATCTGTCCCTCAGGGCTATGAGCTCCTGGACTTCCGGCCTCTCTTCTCTCTTGTTCCGAGCCTCGAAATTGATAAGATCATCAAAAGGCATACAATCCACCTTCTTTACCGATGTTTTCGATCCCTTAAAGCCGCTGTCCTAGCCTCTTAAAGCATTGATCAGCGCTATCTCTTGGACAGCAAAGCATATGCCACAAATATTTCCATGTAATTACATTATATTAGGCATATATCTTTCAGAGCATGTCCTATGAAAAGTAACCTTATTTACCCATGATAGGTAATTCCGTTCCCTTTTTTCTCAATTCTCCCATGATTGGGAATGCGAATCTGGATGTTGACTTTGGTCTTTTGATTACCCATTATGAAACGAGCCGCCGTGAAGCATGGAGGAGGTCTTCCTGCTGGTTCACACTATCTAAAGAAAAGATCGAGTCGCCTGAAGGGTCCGCGTGATCCGTGTCTCGCCCTGGGCTCATAAGCCTTTTCACAGGCAGGAGAGATGATGGAAGAAGAAAGAGATATATCCGTTGTTCCGGCCCCGTGGACGCTCACGGGCGTGAGCTATGTTCTCCTCGCCTGGTTCCCCAGGGAGTTCGTCCTGAAAAAAGGCTTTGTTCCCGAGAGCATGAAAGACTCTTTCCTGGGCGGCCCGGGTTGGGTCATGTACGTCGACTACTCCTCCTCGAATGCCGGTCCCTATCAGGAGCTGCTCTTCATCCCGGGGAGGTTCGACTTCTCGGGTAGAAGCTTCTTTTCCATCACCAAGATCTACGTCTCTACAATGGAGAGTGTCGCAGGAGGAAAGGCCAACTGGGCGATCCCCAAGGAGCTTGCCTCCTTCGAGAGAACGAGCGGGGACGGAAAGGGAGAGCGGGTCCGTGTTTCCAGGAAGGGCGAGATATTCGCCGATCTCCTGTTCCGCAGCTACCCCTTGCGCTTTCCCGTCACGACATCCCTGATGCCTTCTTCGTGGCGGACCGTGGCCCAGAACCGGGACGGGGAAACCCTGCTTACAACGCTCAGAGGTTATGGTGCGGCCGCACCGGCAAGACTCGTCGAGTCCCGCATAAATCCGGAGCTCTTCCCGCCAATCACGGAGGGACGTTTCCTCTGGGGGGTGAAGATGCCGCGCTTCGTGATAGAATTTCCGCAGGCTGAAACGGCCTGATTCAATTCGTACTATACATTTTTCAGGAGGGTGTAAATCTTATGGAAACTCCCATCTACCAGGTCGATGCATTTACGAGCACTGTGTTCTCCGGCAATCCCGCTGCCGTCTGTCCCCTCGGTGAGTGGCTGCCCGACGAGGTCATGCAGGCCATCGCCCGGGAGAACAACCTCTCGGAAACCGCCTTTTTCGTCCCGGAGGGCGACAGCTACAAAATCCGCTGGTTCACGCCCGAGGCAGAGGTGGATCTCTGCGGCCATGCGACCCTTGCATCCGCATACGTCATCCTGAAGCTCCTCGAAACGTCGCGCACCCAGGTGCAGTTTTTCTCGAGAAGCGGCTTGCTGACCGTGTCGCTCGAGGCGGACCTTCTGGCCATGAACTTTCCCTCACAGCTCCCCCGCCCGTGCGAGATCCCTCCCATGCTCGTATCCGGGCTCGGCATGGAGCCGTCCGAGATCCTGTGCTCCGAAGACTATTTCGCCGTTTACGAAAGCGAGGATGACATCAAGAGACTGGAGCCCGACATGAATGCTCTGTGCAGCATCGGCATGAGAGGGGTGATCGTGACCGCTCCGGGAAGGGATGCCGATTTCGTTTCACGCTTCTTTGCCCCCAGGCTCGGCATCCCTGAAGATCCGGTGACAGGCTCTGCCCACTGCGCCCTGATTCCCTACTGGTCAAGGAGACTCGACAAGAAGGAACTCCATGCCCGTCAGATCTCGAGACGGGGCGGCGAGCTTTTCTGCCGCGATCTCGGTGATCGGGTGGAGATATCTGGCTGTGCGGCGCTCTACATGAGCGGGACTATTAACATATGGGGTTGATGCTCGAATATGTTCTCTGATCCCGAAGGAGGCTCTATGGATGGACTGTATTGCATGTCCGGCGGCAAGATCCGGAGGTGCTCATCTTCCAGTCCAGTCTCGGGGAGGCTCTTTGCCCTTGTCCGGACTTTTTTTGCTGCTCTCATCCTGTGTTCGGCTGTTCTCGCCGGCGGGTGCACCCGTGCTCTCAACTCGTACTACTCGGACTCTCTTCCTCCCCAGGAAGGGAGAATAACGCTTCCAGGGCTCAACGAACCTGCCGCCATCCGGCGGGACGATATGGGCATCCCTTTCATCGAGGCGCAGAGCATGGACGATCTCGCCTGTGCCATAGGCTATGCCCATGCCTCCGACAGGCTGACACAAATGGTCGGTTTCAAGCTCCTGGCCCAGGGAAGGCTCTCGGAGATGGTAGGTCCGCCCGCACTCGACATCGACATTTTCATACGTACCGTCAACCTGCCCAAATCCGCCCGGATTCTCTTCGACAGCCTGAACGAGAGAGAGAAACAGCTCCTCGACAGGTATGCACAAGGCGTGAATGCCTATATCGAAGAGCACCGTGCAAACCTCCCTCCGGGTCTCGCCATGAGCGCGTACGATCCCGGGAAATGGGAGTCTTTCGATTCCTTAAGTATCTTCAGCCTGGTGAATCTGCTCCTCGCCTTCAACATGGAGGAAGAGATCTACAGTATCATCCTTGCCCAGGCCGTAGGCCCGCAGAAGATGGCGTGGCTCTTCCCCATCAGTCCGGATGAGCCCATTCCCATGGACGAAGCCCGGAAGCTCGATGGCATCGACCTCAAGGGAAAGGGGCCTTCACTGGCACATACAGGCGAGGTAGTCGGAATCCTCGCTTCCCTCGGGCTCACCGGCATGGCCGCATCGAACAACTGGGCAATCGCAAAGGAGAGAACGAAGAACAAGGCAAGCATCTTTGCCAACGACACCCACCTCCTGCTGAGCATGCCCTCGATGTGGAGCATGATGCATGTCCGCAGCAGGGAATTCGATGCGGCCGGCGTCAGCATCGCCGGCCTCCCGAACATCGTTGCTGGCTACAACGGACACATCGCCTGGGGCATGACCATGGTCATGGCCGACAACCAGGACCTCTTCCTCGAAAGGCTTAAACAAGAAGAAGGAAGGCTCTTCTATCTGTACAAGGGCTCCTGGCTTCCGGTCGAGGAGCGCAGGGAGACGATCAATGTCAGGGGGAAGAAACCCGCAAATATCGTTGTCCATGAGACAGTACACGGACCTCTTCTCAACAATGTCCTCAAAAAGAGTCCGAAGCTTCCCCTCATGCCGGGCAACCTGGATCTGCCCCTGGGGGTCGCATTCTCGTGGGCTGCTTTCGATCCCGAAGACAAGAGCGTGCAGTCTTTCCTCTCCCTCTGCTCCGCACAGTCGGTCCGGGAGGCGCTGCCCCTTGTCCGGCAGGTGCAGGCCATACCGCTCAATATGGTGATTGCCGACAGAGACAACATCGCCTGGCAGGTTACGGGCCGCTATCCCGTAAGGAAGAGCGGACGCGGCTTCATGCCGTCGCCCGGCTGGACAGGCGAGTACGACTGGAAAGGTTTCCTCGATGTGAGCGTGCTCCCCCATTCCCTGAACCCGTCGCAGGGATATATCGGAACCGCAAACAACAAGACCGTATCGAAGGATTATCCCTATATCCTCTCTTCATCCTGGTACTGGCCGGACCGCGCCGACCGCATCGGCGAGATGGCCGCCTCCACCAGCGATCACACATATAAGACGAGCATGGAGATGCAGCTCGATGTCCATTCCATCTCCGGCCTCGAGATGAGGAGAATCTTCACCGAAGGCGCACTCTCGGATCAGATCGCCGGGGAGATCGATTCCTGGTCCGACCGGAAGATGCAGGAAAAGGCACGGGAGGCATTGTCCATGCTGAAGGACTTCGACGGGAACATGGATGCCGGATCGAAGACTGCCCTCCTTGTCAGCTCGCTCACGATCACCCTGACCAGGGACATCTTCCTCGACGAGCTGGGCCCCGAGAACTCAGGCACGTGGAAGGCCTTCGTATCGTGCAATTCCATAAGCTACAACGCCACATCCGACCACATCATGGTCCGGGGTAACGAGAGCCCGTTCTGGGATGACATCACCACCCCTGCCGGAGAAACCAAGGCGCAGATCATGGCCCGCTCCCTCGCCCGCTCCATCGATCTCATCGAAAGCAGGCTCGGCAGGGACCGCAGCAGATGGAGCTGGGGCAGGCTTCACACCTATGATTTCATGACCGAGGCATCGAGGATGGCTCCTCATATGGACTTCTTCTCGAGAACCGTGATGTCATTCCTGAGCCCCTTCTTCGACAGGGGCCCCTTCCCTGCTCCGGGCGACTATAACACCCTGAACGTCTCGGCATACATGATCGGCCGCAACTTCGAAACGTGGCTGATCCCGGCAATGCGCCTCGTTGTCGACTTCAGCCTCGAGGAGCCCTGTTATGCGATCAACAGCACCGGCCAGAGCGACAACCCGGCAAGCCCCCACTACGATGATGGTGTCCACGCGTGGCTCAAAGGGAGCTATCAGAGCTTCCCCTTCGCCCACAAGAATATCGAAAAGCAGTACACCAGGGTCCTCGAACTCGTGCCCGAAAAGAAGTGATATAATCCTTGATGGATCATTCAGAGGAGGGGAAGCCAGGGGTGACCCTTCCTTCACCGGGGACCGCTTTTTTAATGCATCCACGACCTGCGTCTTAAGGCTGATCCCGTAAACTCGCCTCCTTTCAGGAGGCTCAGACAGTACAGGGTCATGAGGCGTTCGACTCCGGTCGGGCTGCATTCGCAAAAAGCGATCAACGGTTCATCCAGGATCACTCCTGGCTTCCTTGGCACGCGCCCTCATCGAAGCAAGACCACAAAAATATGATAGGCAATCACTTATGAGATTTCCTCTTTTCCTCGACTGCTTTCTCAGGTAAAAATAGATACTTCTCTACACCGGGAAGATTGACGGACCGGACTCTCGGGTCTTTGCAGAAGCCTTGAGCCATCGACCCTTGCACGGTAAAAAACAGATCCGTAAGGAGCGCTGCCATGATACACAAGAACGTAATCACTGATTTCTGCCAGAAGGAGTACACGCCGGTCATTGATGAGAGCGCCTACATCCATCCCCTCGCCGCGGTCATCGGAAATGCCGTCGTAGGGAAAAGGGTGATGGTGTCTCCCTTTGCATCCATCCGCGGCGATGAGGGCCAGCCGATCTTCGTCGGAGATGAGGCCAATGTCCAAGATGGAGTCGTCCTCCATGCCCTCGAGACGGAGCACAACGGTCATGCGATCGACAAGAACCTCGTGGAGGCCCAAGGGAAGAAGTACGCTGTCTATGTGGGAAAGAGGGTTTCGCTCGCACACCAGGTGCAGATCCACGGCCCCGCATACGTGGGTGACGATACCTTCGTGGGCATGCAGTCCCTGGTCTTCAGGGCAAAGGTGGGATCGGGCTGCGTGATCGAGCCGGGCTGCATCGTCATGGGGGTTACCGTGCCTGACGGCCGCTACGTTCCTGCAGGGACCGTCCTCAAGAAGCAGGACGATGCGGACAGGCTTCCGGCCATAACGGACGACTACCCCATGAAAGACCTGAACAAGGATGTGGTGCACGTGAATACGTCGCTCGCGGATGGATACAACAGGATGGACCTCGAGTAGACCGGCTTAAAACCGGAAGGAGACGCACCATGATTTTTGAAGATATCGGACTCCTGGTTCCCCGGATATTGTTTCCCCGCACGGGCACGGACCTTACGAAATGGGCTGTCGTGGCGTGCGATCAGTACACATCCCAGCCTGAATACTGGGAGAGAGTGAAGGAGTTCGTGGGCCTGAGCCCTTCGACGTTCCATATCATCCTCCCCGAGGCATACCTCGAGGAATGCGACAACGAGAAGGCAGCACGCAAGATCGACTCGACCATGGAGGAATACCTCGACAAGGGCGTCCTCGTCCCTTTACAGCCCGGGTTCATCCTCGTGGACAGGACAACCGCCCGGGGGACCTCGCTCAAGGGGCTGATGGCGGCCCTCGACCTCGAACGGTACGATTTCCGGAAAGGATCGAAAAGCCTCATCAGAGCAACCGAGGGAACGGTCATCGACAGGCTGCCGCCGAGGATAAAGATCCGGCAGGGTGCGCCCATCGAGTCACCCCACATCATGGTGCTCATCGACGATCCTGGACGCACCGTGATCGAGCCTCTGTTCGGGAAAAACCCCTCCATGGTCTATGACTTCGATCTCATGGAAAACAGCGGCCATATCAAGGGATACATGATAGACGATCCCGGCGTGATCGGTGAGGTGGCGCAGGCCCTCACCGCCCTGGCAGACCCTGATACATTCCAGGAAAAATACCGGGTCGAGGACCGGGACGTCCTCCTCTATGCCGTGGGCGACGGGAACCACTCTCTGGCGACTGCCAAAGAGATCTGGGAAAACCTGAAGAGGAAGGCATCCGACAAGGCCGCCGTCATGAACCATCCGGCGAGGTACGCGCTCGTGGAGCTCGTGAACCTCCACGACGAGGGGCTCACCTTCGAACCCATCGACCGGGTGGTGTGGGGCTGCAGCCTCGAAGACATGCTGGGCGCCATGGAGCGTTACTATACTGCCCAGGGATCGGAATTCGCCGTGGAGAGATCTTCCAGGGATGCGCTCGTTGCCGTCCCATCGAAGCTCCCGGATACTCACAGGATTTCTTTCGTCACGGCTGATTCCTCCGGCACGGTCTCCATCCGCAAGCCGAAGCATACCCTCGAGGTAGGAACCCTTCAGAACTTCCTCGACGAGTATATGAACGGCAAGGCAGGAATGAAGATCGACTATATCCATGGAGAAGAGATCGTGAAGAGCCTCGCCTCGCGACCCGATACTATAGGGTTCTTTCTGCCGGTCATCTCGAAGCCCGACTTTTTCAGGACCATTGTCGCCGACGGCGTTCTTCCAAGAAAGACCTTCTCCATGGGTCATGCCGATGAGAAGCGGTTCTATCTGGAGTGCAGGAAGATCGTCGAGTAGTCTCCTGCATCACTTCAACAGAGGAGAAGCGGAGTGGGGCTCTATCTCAGCGACCGTCAGGAATGGGTTGCCCGGTCGGAGATCCGGAACATGTCGATCGAGTGCGAGCGCGTCGGCGGGATCAACCTCGCGCAGGGGGTATGCGACCTGGAAGTTCCCGGAGAGGTCAGGCAGGGGGCGCACCGGGCAATCGAGGACGGGATCAATGTCTACACGCGGTTCGACGGCCTGCGGGAGCTCCGCGAGGCAATAGGACGCAAATACACAGCCTCGACCGGCATCGAGGTCGACCCTGAAAGCGAGGTCATAGCAAGCTCGGGCACGACGGGTGCGTTCTACTGTGCAGCCCTGGCACTGCTGAATCCGGGCGATGAGGTCATCGTATTCGAGCCGTACTACAGCTACCATATCTCCACGTTGAGGGCTGTGGGGGCTTTGCCTGTATACGTCAGGATGAGTCCACCGGACTGGGCCGTCTCGGAGCGCGAGATCGAGCAGGCCATGACCCCGCGCTGCCGTGCGCTCGTCCTCAACACCCCGGCCAACCCGTCGGGCAAGGTTTTCTCCCGGGCCGAGCTCGAAATGATCGCAGGTCTGGCACGCGCACATGATCTCTTCGTTTTCACGGATGAGATCTACGAGGATTTCGTTTATGACGGCATCAGGCACATACCGCCCGCCGTGATCGAAGGGATGAGGGAGCGGACCGTAACGACATCCGGATTTTCGAAAATCTTCAGCATCACGGGCTGGCGCATCGGGTACTGCATCTGCGACAGGAAGTGGGCCAGGAGCATCGGCTTCTTCAACGACCTCATCTACGTATGTGCGCCGGCACCGCTCCAGATGGGAGTTGTCGAAGGGCTGAACGAGCTCGGGACCGATTATTACGAGATGGTTGCCCGTCAGTATCAGTGCAAACGGGACCTCCTCTGTGGTGCGCTTCACAAAGCCGGCCTCGTGCCGTTTGTGCCGAAGGGGGCATACTACGTTCTGGCCGACATGAGCCCTGTTCCCGGTGCTGACAGCAAGGAAAAGGCAATGCATTTTCTGAAAGAGACAGGGATTGCCTGTGTTCCCGGCAAGGCATTCTATCACGACGATGCAGGAGAGAGCCTGGCAAGGTTCTGCTTTGCCAAGGAAGACCATATCCTCGAGCAAGCCTGTCTCAGGATTGAAAGGTTCCATCCCTGACCCCACTGCCCGCAGTGAACGGGTTGAGGTGCATCACTGAGATCCTCTCATTTTTTTCAGGCGAAATTCCGACATGTTCAGAAAGAAACACCATGCAGGATACGTACGCCGGGGACGGAGAAGACAATGAGGGAATCGCCATATCTCAAGAACAGAGACGATCTCATCGGGACGTTGAGGAAAATTCCATTCTTAAGCTCCTATGAGATTAAATTCCTCCGAAAGATCCTCGAACTGAGCAAGCTTCGCATATATGGAGCGGATGAAATCATCACCAGACAGGGTGAATACGATACGTGGCTGTACGTGATCCTTTCAGGCGAAGTGAGGGTGGTCAAGGACGAAGAGGAGATCGCGCGGCTCGATGCACAGGGTGGAACATTCGGAGAGCTTGCCATGATCGATGGTGAAGCGCGGTCTGCTTCGGTCTACGCCGTCTCGGAAAACACCACCTGCCTCGCCATCGACGGTGCTTTGCTCGACCGGCTGGACCCCTGGGAACGGACCGATTTCGAAGCGGTCTATTACAGGCTTCTCGCAGAAATTCTTGCCCACCGCCTGCGGATAACGAGCAGCGAGCTTTCCCGTGTGAAGCAGAACCTGGAGTTCATCAACAAGACATCCTGAGCCTCTACTCGGAAAGTACCATCATACCCCTAAAAAGACCTTAGGTATTTCCGGTCATCTGACGATGTATCCAATACAGGAGAAATTTTCGTGTCCTGGGAAAGCACACAAACAAAACAAGGCAGCAGACCTTTCGATTCAAATACGGTGAATTTCCTGAAAAGGCTTCTGATCACGTTTTTTATGGCCATTTCATGGGTCATACTCGCTCTCTGCATTCGCCTGTCCCCCGCCTCGGGTGCCGATTACCCGGTTGCGGATCGGCTGTCTGCCGGAGAGCGCTTTGACGGATACGGGACTACTGAAGCCGTACAGGCTGTGCCTTATCCCTTCATGGAACATCCTGATTCCCGGGATATCTCCATCAGCATCGGCAAAACGGCCTTCGAGAACGGGGATTATGATTCAGCCGTCGAGGCCTTCGATCAGGCGCTGGCAGACCGACCCGATCCTTCGATCGAAGGTCTTGCATCCGAGAGCGGATCTTCCGTATCCAGCCCGCAAGGGGCAGCCCGGCAGCATCTCGAAGAAGCCCTCTCCTTTAATCCGCACCAGGAAGTGCAGTCAACAATCAATAAAAATCTTCGGGTGATCAAGTCGTCGAAAAAGGAGCATTTCCTTTCAGCCAAGATATCCCTTGGGCTTGATCTCAACGATGATGACCCTGCACACGCGGGAGCGAATATCGGGACAACCGCCAGCCTCAACGATGCCGTCACGGTGACGGTGGACAGGCCACAAAAAGGCCAGAAGCACACCAGCACGGCGAGCTTCGATTACCTGTACCGTCCGAGGGGAAGCTCCGTTTCCTGGAAGCTCTCGGGCATGAACTACGTGGCCGTCTACCGGGACAATAAGGATCTCAATGTGAACCTGTACGATTTCAAGGCAGGAACAAGCATCTATAGAAACAAGCTCACATGGGATATCTACGGAGCCACGAACAACCTGACCTGCGGTTTCGGCCAATACCTTCGCACCTACGGTACAGGCACGACGGTGAATTATGCCTTCACCTCCTTTTTCAGGCTGAGCGTGGACGGGAAGATCAAGATGAAGAACTACTTCGAGGATGACAATATGGATGCCAGGAACATGAGCCTGGCCGTGTCCCCCAAGTTTGCCTTGGGCCGAAACCGCATCTCGCTGAGCGTAGGCCTGGAGCAGGAAGATGCACGGGATGAGATCAACTCCTATACGAAAATCATTGGAAACGCCACCTATGAGGTCATTCTCCCCTTTGCTTCGAGCGCTTATGTAAGCTACCGGTATCAGGGCACGGAATACAAATCCCTTTCCGACACGAGCCGGATGGATGAGGTGCGCTATATTTCGACCGGTCTCACCAAGAGCCTCCCTGTCTGGGAATCGACTTCCGGGAAGGTCAAAATGGATCTCAACCTCAATTACAGCTATACGAGGGCGGATTCCAACATCGACCTGTATGCCTACACCAAGAAAATCCTCACCTCGGGCATGTCGGTAATGTTTTAAAAGCCCGGTTTAAGTTTCGCCCCTGCCTTTTTAAGCCCTGGGCTCGGCAGAGATCAGCTTCATGGAATGCCGAAGTGCTTGCCGCTATGTTGGAAAAGATCCGACAAAAAAGAGCCGCCCCGGCATAATCCGGGACGGCTCTCTACGTGTTCTTAAGATTTACTGCTTAACTGTTGGCTGCCTTGAGGCCCTTGTCCTGCGCAGCTGCATCTTCCTTCACACCGGAGATCCTCATGTTGTAGAAGGAGCGGTACACGAAGACCAGGGCGATGCCGAAGAATACCACGGCAAGGCCGGTTTTGAGACCCGCATTGGTCATGGTAACCGCGATCTCGGTTGCGAGCAGGCCGAACAGGGTGGTGAACTTGATGACCGGGTTCATGGAAACCGAAGAGGTGTCCTTGAACGGATCGCCCACCGTGTCGCCCACGACCGATGCCTCGTGGAGCGGGGTGTTCTTCTCTTTGAGGTCGACCTCGACGATCTTCTTGGCGTTGTCCCAGGCGCCGCCGGCATTGGCCATGAAGATGGCCTGGAACAGCCCGAAGAACGCCATGGCGATGAGGTAGCCCACGAAGAAGTACGGGTTGAAGAAGGCCAGACCCAGGGCCATGAAGAAGATGACGATGAAGATGTTGATCATACCCTTCTGAGCGAACTGGGTGCAGATCTTCACGACTTCTTTGGAGTCCTCGATGGAGGCGGAAGTCTTGTTGAGGTCGATGTTGTCCTTGATGTACACGACCGCGCTGTAAGCGCCGGCAACGACAGCCTGGGTGGAGGCGCCGGTGAACCAGTAGATCACGCAGCCGCCCATGAGCAGGCCGATGATGATCTCGGGCTGCACGAGGCTCAGTTTCGCCTGGACGTCACCGAAGAGGCGCTCGAGCAGGATGATGATGCCGAACACCATGGTCGTGGCGCCCACGACAGCCGTACCGATGAGCACCGGCTTGGCGGTTGCCTTGAAGGTGTTGCCTGCGCCGTCGCAGGACTCGAGATAGTGCTTGGAACTCTCGAAGTCAGGGTCGAAGCCGAACTCACCCTTGATCTCGGATGCAATGTTCGGGACCGACTCGATCATGGAAAGCTCATAGATGGACTGGGCATTGTCGGAGACCGGGCCGAAGGAGTCGACTGCAATGGTTACCGGGCCCATGCCGAGGAAACCGAATGCCACCAGACCGAAGGCGAACACCGGAGTGGCGAACACGAACTCCGGGGGCATGATGTTGATAATGGACGGGTTCTTGGAAACCAGGTAGGCGATCAGCATGAGGACCAGGATCGCGAGGCCTTCCCAGAACGCGGAGAAGTTACCGGCAACGAAACCGGAGAGAATGTTCAGCGAGGGTCCGCCCTGGCGGGAGGAGTTCACGACCTCTTCCGTATGGCGGGACTTGGTGCTCGTGAAGACCTTGGTGAGCTCGGGGATCAGAGCGCCTGCTATCGTTCCGCAGGAGATGATGATCGCGAGCGCCCACCACAGATCGCCGTATTTGATCGGATCAAGGTCGGAAAGGAGCACATAGCTGGCACCGAAGGTAACCAGGATGGAAACCCCCGAGGTGATCCAGACCAGATTGGTCAGCGGGTGCTCGAAGTCAAACTCTTTTTTGCCGGCAAAGAGCGCGCTGCTGAATGCATTGTTGAGGAAGTAGGAAACCAGCGAGGTGAGGATCATAAGGATACGCATTGCGAATATCCAGACGATCAGGATGCCGCCCATCTCCATATTGTCGGCAAGAGCCAGTGCCAGGAAGGCGATGAGGGCAACACCGGTCACGCCGTAGGTTTCGAAGCCGTCAGCTGTGGGGCCCACCGAGTCGCCCGCGTTGTC
>Ga0116185_1001763_pt1 | contig 21049 bp, 14 predicted proteins | sample AD_JPNNA7_MetaG_FD_89754 | JGI IMG/M metagenome (GOLD analysis project Ga0116185, IMG submission 89754) | Active sludge microbial communities of municipal wastewater-treating anaerobic digesters from Japan - AD_JPNNA7_MetaG | ecosystem: Engineered > Bioreactor > Anaerobic > Digestate | place...
GGCGGGGGCGGAGGCTGCGCCTCCGCCCCCGCCGCCCCCGCCGCCCCCGTCGCCCCCTTTGTCGACGCCTCGCCCCAGCGCGCCGCCGCACCGGTGGTACACTCCGACCAGGAGGCCGGGGGGCGGCGGCCAGACCACGTCCAGATGGGGCGCACCCCCCCGGTCGAGGTCACCAAGGGGGGAGGCGCCATGCGCAGCCACACCATCGCGTCACGTACGTCCATGCCCGTCGCCGCACTTGCGTCCCTGTCGCCCGTCGCGGCACTTGCGTCCCTGTCGCTCGTCGCCGCGCTCGTGCTCCTGCTGTTCGCCGCCCCGGCGTTCGGCGCCGACGGCCGACGACTGCTGCCGGACACCGATCCCGTCGCCGCGTATCCGCAGGACTTTCCCAAGGTCAGCGGCCGGGTCGTGGTTTTCTGCGCCACGCCGCCCGGCATGACGCAGAGGGTATACGCCTGTGACGCAGGAGCAGCGCCTGCCGGCGCATGGCCGGTGGACGTGGTCCTGGGCCATGACCAGCTTGAGCCCTGCGTTCTCACCCGGGGCGCCGTCGTGCGCATCGTCTGGACTCAGAACGACGGTGACAGCGAGTACGACCTCTACCTCTGGGAGGGACAGAAGAACGGCGTCGCCGCGGCGGGCTTTCCCAAGAAGCTCATCGATCGCCCCTACGGACGCGACGCCGGTAACCCCTCTATCGGTGTCACTCGCGTCGCCGGCAAAGACCACGTCGTCGTCGCCTGGAGTGAGAGCCCCTCGGTGAACCGCCCCGAGGGCATCGCCGCCGTGCACTGGCTGGACCTCACGCGCGACGCCGACGGAGACGGCACGCCGGACTACAAGGACAGCGAATTCGACCCGACGGCGGCCGGCACGCTGGCTGACCCAGGCATGACTGGTTCCCAGTTCCAGCCCGACGTCGGCGCCAAGGGCATCTTCTGGCTCGACTCGGCGACAGAAGACCCGTTGCTGCAGGAGACCTCGATCAGCCGCCTCGATCTTTCTCCGGCGAGCCCCAATGTGACGCGGTTCTACCAAGAGGAACCGGGCTCGGGGTTCGATGCCACCTGCCTCCGCGCCACCGGTGCCGGCGCCGCCTGGCTGCGCTCGGCCGACTACCCCGGAAGTGGCATGGAGCCGGTCGCCAAGGCGGTCGGCGGCACGATGAAGGTCGTGACCTTCCTCAACAACCCCTGGGTGTTCGACGTCGAGGGCAGCGCTTACGCGTTCACCCAAGGACACGGCGGGACGACCAGCGGCGACGCGGACGTGTTCTTCTACACGTCGTCGATCGGCCAGATCGTCGGCGTCTGCACTGTCGGAAGCCCCGTCTACGACAGGCACCTCGCGCAGGACAAGCCTGCGATCAGCGCCGCACCGGGCGGATACCGGGTCGTCTGGTGCGACCCGCGGGGCGCGACAAGCCCTGGGGGCCTGATGCTCTACCAGGCGCTCGTCCCCACCGTGACCATCGCCGCCAACCGCACCACGGTGAAGCGCGGCGGGTCGGTGACGTTCACGGCCAGGGTGGCCCCCGATCACGCAGGTTACGCGGTCAAGTTCCAGACCGGCACGCGCAACGTCATGACGACCCAGTGGGGCACGAACATCTGGTTCACCAACGTCACGACGAAGAAGACGAAGGACCTCGGCGCCGGCTCGAAGGCCGTATGGACGTGGACGCCGACGAAGCGCGGCACGTACTACTGGAACGTCGCCTTCGGCGGAAGCAAGAAGTACGTTGCGAAGACAGGGTACGGCGCCAACCACGTGGGCAGCATGAGCCGCTGGCTCAAGATCGTCGTCAGGTGACGGGCTGAGACTCGCGCGGCCGGCGTCGCCCCGGGGACCCGGCTCGCGTAGAATCTGCGGGCGGGGCCGCCGCTTCGCGGCGGCCCCGCCCGGCATCGTCACGAGGAGACGCGCGCTTGACGAGCGACGGCCCGCCCCGCGAAGAAGGCTTCTCCAAGGACGCCGACAAGCTGATCCGGCGGCTCTCGCTGGTCGCCCTGCTGCTCTCGCGTGGCGGTCGGCCGGTGACGACCGAGCAGATCCGCCGGAGCGTCGAGGGCTACCCGCGGATGTCGGACGACGCCTTCAAGCGGCGCTTCTACGAAGACCGCGACGAGCTCGGCAAGCTGGGCATCCCGATCGTCGCCGGCGAGGATCCCGAGACGAGGGGTGAGGTCTACCGCCTGCCGGCGAGCGCCTACTACCTGCCGCCCGTCCACCTGACCCGCGAGGAACTCACCGCCCTCGCCGCCTGTCTCGCCGTACTGCAGGACCGCTTCGCCTACTCGAAGCCGCTGCGCCTCGCCCTCGTGAGTCTCATGCAGGGCCGCCCGGAACTACTGCAAGAGGCTTCAGCGCCGGGGGCCGCGGCGGCCCCGGAGCCCGGGGCGGCGACGGGGCCCGGGGCGGCGCCGGGGCCCGCGGCGGCGCCGGAAGCCGGGGCGGCGCCGGAGGCCGGGGCGGCGGGGCTCGCCGTCGTTGCTGAGCCCGGTCCCGGCGCCGCCGTCCTGCCCAAGCTGCAGGCGGCCATCGCCGAGCGCAAGACGGTCGTCTTCCGCTACTACGCGATCGGCCGCGACGAGGAACGCGAGCGCACGGTCGACCCCTACGGCCTCCAACTGGTCGGCGACGAGTGGTACCTCATCGGCTTCTGCCACCTGCGGCAGGCGGTGCGCACTTTCCGCCTGTCGCGCATCCGCTCGCGCGTGACCTACGCGACGCGCGCCCCGCACGACTTCTCCCTTCCGGAGGACTTCGACCTCGCCGCCTACCGCGACCGCCCTCCGTGGCGCCTCGGCGCCGCCGTCGGCGAGGCTTGCATCCGCGTGGCTGCCGACATGGCCTGGTGGGTCCAGGCGCACTACGCCCGCTGCGGTACGATCGAGCGACTGGATGACAACGATATCCGCTTCACCACCGCCTACTCCTCGGCGCCGGAGATCCTCGCCTGGGTCCTGGGCCTCGGCGAGTACGCCACGCTCGAAGGGCCCGAAGAGCTGCGCACCGAGCTCAGGGCGCAGCTGGACCGGCTCGACGCCCTGCTCGCCGCGCCGCCGCCCGACCTCGCCGGTGCGGCGCCGGCCGCCGCGCCGAAGGCGCGCCGCCGGCGCCGCACCGGCGACGACTGGCGCGTCGAGGTCGACCGTTTCACCAGGCTCACGGCCCTCGCCACCTACCTGCTGCGCCACTGCGACGAGAGCGGGGAGGGCCTGCTCCCTGTCAGCCGCGTGTGCGAGGACCTCGACCTCACGCCTGAGGAGCTGCGCGCCGACGTTCGCCTCCTCAACCTCGTCAACTTCGGCGCCGACGGCGCCCTCCTCTTCGCCCAGTACAAGGACCGCGACACGATCGAGGTCTGGTGCGACCTCGCCGGCGAGACCTTCGCGCGCCCGGCCCGCCTCTCGCCGCTCCAGGCCGACACGCTGCTGCTCGCCATCGAGCTCGTCGGCGGCCAGGCGCCAGTCGCCTCGGGCGCGGCGCTCGCCAGCGCGGCCGAGAAGCTCCGCGCGGCGCGCTATGCCGGTCCGCCGACCTTAGCCGCGAGCGCACAGTTGCCCCCGCAAGACGACGTCTTCGCCGCCGTCAGCGCGGCCATCCGCGACCGCCGCCTCCTCGACATCGAGTACTGGAGCGAAGGGACGGGCGAGACCACCGAGCGGACGGTCGAGCCCTACCTCATGGTGCGCAGCCGCGGCGAGTGGTACTACGTCTGCTACTGTCGCCGCGCGCAGGGACGGCGCGTCTTCCGCGTCGCGACGACCAAACGCGCCGTCCTCCGTGACGAGACCTTCGCGCCACGCCCGGACCTCGAGCTCGAGCTCTACCGCCGTGAGGGGATCCCCTCGTCGCAGGCCTACGCGCCGCGGACGGCGACCGTCTGGTACAGCCCCCGGGCAGCGCGCTACGTCGAGGAGGAGCAGCCTGTCGACCGGCTCCCGGACGGCTCCTGTGTCGTCCGCCAGCCGTACCTCGACGACCCTTGGCTCGTCCATCACCTCCTGCGCTTCGCCGGGGAGGCTCGTCCGCTCGCCCCGGCGGACGCCGTCGAGGCGATGCGCAGGACAGTGCGCCGCCTCCGCGAGCAGTACGGCGACGGCGGAGACGCATGATGGCGCTCCAGTCGCTTCTCAGCGCGATGCTTCCGAGCGCGGTCGTCGGACTGAGCGTCGACTCCGCGTTCGAGTCCGTCGTGAACGTCTTCTACCTGCTGCAGTGGCAACTGCCCGTCTTGCCGGTCGTCTGCATCGTGCTCGGCGTCCTGACCGCCCGCAAGACCCACCGCAGCACGTTCAACTGGGTGCTCGTCGGCCTGTTCGCCGGCGTCATCCCCGTGGTGGGTCCCGTGCTCATGGTCGTCGCCTACTTCTGGTATCCGCCGCCCGCGCCGACGAGGCGCGCCGGATACCATCCGCCGGGGAGCGGCGCTGCCCGGACGAAGCCCGGGAGCGGCGCTGCCCGGACGAAGCGGGGGCAGCGCCGACCGCGGACCGGCTCCGCGTCGCAACCCGCCCGACGCCGGACGGGCGACGCCCGGCGAGAGGGAGCAACGACGCCTCGGCAAGACACCGCGGCAGACGCCCGGCGAGAGGGCGCAGCGACGCCTCGGCAAGAGATGACGGGCGACGGTCCGACAGAAGGGGCGAAGGTCACCCCGGCAGAAGAGGCGGACGCCGCCCGGCGGACCGAGGCGGACGACCGCCCGTGAAGGTGGACGCCCGGTCCGCGGCGCAGCGCGACGACGCGTGGGTCTTCTGCGGCGCCGGGCGCCTGCAGGTGCCCGGCGCTGATGCGTTCGTACCGCCGGCGCGCCTCACGCCGGTCGACGATCCCGGTCGGGCGGTGGCCCGGGCCCTCGCCGAGCCGGTGGCCTCGCGCCCTCTCGGCGAGCTGGCCCGCGAGGCGTTGGGTGACGCGCGACGGAGAGGGGCCGCGACACCGCCGGGCGGCGCTGCAACCACGCCGTGGTGGACGCGCACGGCGGCACAGCCCGCTGACGGCGGAACCGGCAGGGGCGCGAGGGGCGGGCACGGCGAGATAGTGCTCGCCGTGCCCGACGCCTCGCGCCCCTGCCCCACCCCGCTCGTCGTCGACCGTCTGCTCGCCGAGCTGAACGCCGCCGGCGTCCCCGACGCCCGCATCGCGATCGCCGTCGGCTGCGGTCTTCACGCCACGACGACGGAAACCGAACGGCGCGCGCTCGTCGGCGAGCGCGCCGCCGCCCGCATCGACGTCTTCGACGCCCAGGGCATCGACGGACCGGTCGCCGACCTCGGCATCACCCCGGGCGGCGCCCCGGTGCGCGTCCACCACCGCGTCGCCGCGGCGGCGCTCGTCATCGCCGTCGGCGTCGTCGAACCGCACCTCTACGCCGGCTTCTCCGGGGGCGTGAAAGCCGTCGCCATCGGGTGCGCCGGCGAGGAGACCATCGCCTGGACGCACCGCCCGGCCTTCATCGCTTCGCCGGGGGTCGAGCTGGGGCGCCTCGACGGCAACCCCTTCCAGCAGACCTTGCGCGACGTCGCCGCTCGCACCCCACTCGCCTTTGCAGTCAACGTCGTGGTGGACGAACAGGGGCGCCCCGTGACCCTCCTGGCCGGCGACCCGGTCCGCGTCCACGAGTCGCTCGCCGCCGCCTACCGCGCCGCATGGCTCATGCCCGTGGACGAGACCTTTGACGTCATCATCGCCGGCGTCCCCGTGCCCAAGAGCGAGAACCTCTACCAGGCCTCGCGCGCCGCCACGTACATCGGCCTGCAGGGCCGCCCCGCCCTCGCCGAGAGTGGGACGATCGTCCTCTGCGCGGACCTGCCACGTGGAGCCGGCGACGGCCCGGGCGAGCGCAACTTCGCCGCTCTGCTCGCCGGCGCCGAGGCGCCGGCGGAGCTCGTCCTGCGCGGCCTTCGCGAGCCGCTCGGCCCCGGTGGCCAGCGCGCCTTCGTCGTCGCCCGTGTGCTTGAGCGCGCGCAGATCGCCGTCGTCGGCGCGCGCGGGATCGACGCCGAGGCGCTGCGCGCGATGGGGTTCGAGGCCCCTGCGACGGTGGCCGACGCGCGGGCGGCGGCCGAGGCGAGCCTCGGCCGCCGCCCGCGCGTCCTCGCCGTCGCCGACGCCGTCACGACCGTCGTCCACCGCGCCTGAGCCTGGCGCCCACGGCGCCCCCGCCCTCACTGTCAGCGCGGCGCGCACCTCCACCGTCGACGCCCCGCTCGCGCCCGGCGCGCGCGCCCGCGCGTCCCCTGATCCCCCGCCGCTCTACGGCAGCTTCACGACGACGGCGGCGCAGTCGTCTTCGAGGACGCCGCCGGCGTACTGTCTGACGACCTCGAGGAGGTGCTCGGACAGCTCCTGCGCCGTCAGCTCCAGCCCCTCGCGCACGGCCTCGACCAGACGCTCCTCGCCGAACATGACCCGCTCGTGACGCGCCTCGATGAGGCCGTCGGTGTAGAGGACGACACACGAGTCCTCCGGCAGGACCACACGGTGGGTCGGGTACACCGCGCCGCGGAAGACGCCGATGGGCACGCCCCCTTCCCAGGGCAGGGTGAGCTCCTCGCGGCCGCTCAGCGCCGCCGGCCGAGGATGTCCGGCGACGGCGTACTCGACCATGTGACGGGCGACGTCGACGTACGCCACGACGAGGGTGATGAACGGCTGTCCGGGAAGCTGGTTCAGGACCGTCGCGTTCAGGCGCGACAGCGCCTGTCCCGGAGGTTCCTCCTGAGCGTACGCGCGGAGCATGTAGCGGACGACGGCCGACTGGGACGCCGCCGCGAGCCCCTTGCCGCAGACGTCGCCGACCACGACCATCATACGGTTCGGCCCAAGACTCACGAGGTCGTAGAAGTCGCCGCCCACGCGGGCGACCTCGGTCGCCGCCCGGTAGCAGACGCCGACGTCCACGCCGGGGATCGGCGGCGGCTGCATGAGCAGCGCCTGCTGGAACGTCTCGGCGATCGCGTGCTCCCTGCGGTACACGGTGGCGTTGTGCAGGCTAGCGCCGATCTGCGCGGCGAGCGTCCCCGCGAGCAGACGGTCGTCGTCGCCGAACTCCCCCTCGATCTTGTCAAGCATGACGAGCGCCGAGACCGGCGTCGACGTCTCGCTCTCGATCGGGGCGACCAGCACGCCGTCGGACGTGTCCACCCGTGGCGGCTCCGCCCCGGCCGGAGCGAGCAGCGTATCCGGTACCGGGGTGAGCACGCCGCGGCAACGGTCGAGCACCTCCGCGGCCAGCGTGACCGGGACGACGGCCCCCCAGGAGGAGGAATCGGATGCCGTCACGACAGCCGCTCCCGGGCCGCCGAGCGGCAGCTCGGAGGCCGCCGCCAGGGTCTGCACGACGAGCTGGTCGCCCTGTCCGCCGAGCGCCGCCGCGACGCGCACGCCCACCAGCTCGACGGCAACGCGCACCGCCTCGTCGAGGATCCCCTGGGGGTCGGCGATCTCGAGCCGGCGGTTCACCTCGAGGGCGAACTCCTGAAGATGCTGCAACTGGCTCGCAAGCCGGTCGAGCCGTGCCGCCGTGCGGCGCTGCTCGTCGTACAGGCGCGCCTTGTCGAGGGCCAGGGCGGCGAAGCGGCAGATCGCGTTGGCGAGCTGGACGTCCTCGGCGCTGAGGGTCCGCGACTCGCGATCGTCGAACACCTCGACAAGACCGATCACGCGGTCGCGGATCCGCAGCGGCACGCTGAGCTGCGTGCCGTGGCCGTAGCGCCGGAAGAGCTCCGCCTCGACCTCGCTCAGGCGAGGATCGTCGGCCGAGTTGATGACCACCGGCCGACGGGTGGAGATCGCCAGGGCGCTAGAGGCGAACTCGTCGAGCGAGAAGGTGCGACCGACATCCACGTCCTCGTCGGGCTCCCGGTCCTCGTAGCTGACCAGCAGCCTCAAGGCGCCGCCGTCGGCGTCCACCTCGTAGACGTCGCAGGCGTCCATGTCGAGGGCGTCGAGAAGGCGCACGACGATCGCCTCCAGGACCTCGTTCATGTCGAGGCTCTGGGCGAAGTCGAGACTGGAGTCACGCACCAGCTCGAGGTCGCGCCGGCGCGCCCTCGCGTCGAGCACCAGGCGGACGTTCTCGACCGCCACGCCGACGTACTTGGCCGCGCTCTCGACGAAGTCCATCTGCTCGTCACTGAACTCGCCGCTCGCCCGAGGACGGTGGAGGATGACGACCCCGACGTCGCGATCGGGGGCCTGCACGGGGACGAGCAGCACGCGCTCGAAGCGCACGTAAGGCGCGAGCAGGGCGAGGCCCGACTGGCCGGGACTGACGTCGCGAACGACGGCCTGCCCGGCATCGAGGGCCTCGTCGACGAGCGTGAGCTCGCTGCGCTCGCCGTGGATCTCATGCACGTCGACGCCGAGGCCGAAGCCGGCGCGCCCCTGCCACGCGCCGCCCTCGATCACGAGCAAGACGCCCGCCGTCGCCTGCACCTGTTCCCCCATCCGTTCGACGGCGTACTGGAGGAGGTCCTCGAGATCGGTGCGCGTCCGGCCGGCGCGCACGATGTCGGCGCTCGCCTCGGCCAGTTGGGCGCGCGTGCTCGCGTAGCCGCTGAGCGCGCTGATGCGTTCGAGGAGGTACGCGAGGAGCACCAGGCCGCCGCCCCCGAGGAACTGGTACGAGAGTGAGAGCAGCCGTTCCGCCTGCACCGCACCCTGAGCGACCAGGACGACACCGTTCAGGAGCATGCTGCCGGCCACGCCCCACGCCACGACCTTCTCGCGCGTGGCCATGGCGAGCAGCGTCAGCGGGACGAAGTAGAGGCCCCACAGGAAACGCTCACTCGTCAGGTCGAGGAAAAAGATCGCGATGATGCCCAGCGCCCCGACCACAGCGACGAGCGTGGGGTGCCGTCGCAGCGTCTCGGACGCACGCACGAGGCGGGGATGTCGGCGCTGCGGGATCGCGTAGTCTGGACGCGGCTTGGCCAACGCCACCTCCTCCTCCCGGCCCGCGCCTCGGCGACACGGCGGGGCATCATGCTACTACCGGCCCCGGAGCGTCACAACAAGGCGGGGCGTCGGGCGGCGGAGCAGACGAGGCCTGCTCCGCCGCCCGATGAGCGCGTCGACGGGCGCCGCCTTGGGCGCCGCCTGCCGGGCGCCGCCCTGGGCACGGCGCCTAGCGCTTGCGGAGGCGCGTCCCGAAGGCGATGGCGCCGACGATGGCGAGCGCCGCGCCCAGGGCGGCGCCGAAGGCCGCGGCGCCGGTCGCGTTCAGAAGCACCCTGGAGCCGTCCTCGATCTGCGCCTGGCGCGCGGCCACCAACCCCACGAAGCCGCGCCGGACGGTGACCCGTGGCGCCGCCACGGCCAGCGCCCCGCCGAGCTCGATGTCCACATCGCCAGCGCTGAGCAGCCACTGGACCCCCGATTGCCTGACCGTCGCGTCGCCGGCGGCGGTGATGGCCGTCGCATACCCCTGGGCGAGGGTCGCGTCGCCACCGGCGAAGACCGTGCCCGCGACCCCTTGCTTCACGTCCGCGGTGGCCTTGCTGGTCGACACGCCCACCACGCTCCGCGTCACCGACACGTTCTCGCCGCGGACGACCCCGACGAGCCCGTTGCGCACGTCCTGCATTCCTTCTGCGCCTTCGGCGTCCACGGTGGCCTCCTTTCGCTCCGGCGGCGCGTCGCCTGCGGCGGCGCGCCGCCCGATCTCCCGCCGAACGCCTCCGTCCGGCGGCCGCTACGCCAACAGTTCCCCGTCGGCGGCCACCATGATACGTGCCAGCTCCCTCGCCTTGTCGTCGGGGAGCGGTTCGGGACGGTAGTCGCGCCAAATCTCGAGGGCGCGCTCGCGCGCCACCTCGAGGGCGTCGCGATAGGACCCGTCGACGGCGAGTTCGTGCGTGATGCCGCGCACGACCGCGTCCCGCAGGTGGGTGCGCGTGTGCCGATGACCGAGGAAGTGCCCACCAGGGCCGACGTCGGCGATCGCCTCCATCGCGAGGGCGTCGTCGCTGAAGTCGATGTCGTCGATCATGGCGCGGACCCGATGATAGATGTCGTCGCCGAGCATCAGGTGCTCGGCGCTGAACGTCGTGTAGGTCCCGAGCAGCCCGATGCTCGGCATGAGATCGGCGCCGATCTGGGCGCCCTCGGCGAGCGAGACGGCTTCCTCCACCCCGCCTTGCCACGTGCCCGGCTCCGTCGCGTCCGTGCCGCAGGCGGTCCCCTCGGCCGGTACGCCCCAGTAGTGCGGGAGCTCCGCCGTGAGCGGGGCGCCGCGATGGTCACGAGGGAAGCTCAGGAAGGCGCCGGTACGTGGGTCGATGTAGCTCGGGATGTACGAGTGGATCACGGGCGCGCCGGGCGCGACGAGTTGGAGCAGGACGGTCGCGCTCACGAGCTCGGCGGCGGCGAGGGCGAAGGCCCCGGCCCTGGTCGCCGGCGCCGTCGTCCCCAGCGTGGGCATGGTGACGAAGCACACGGGGACGCCGGCCTCGGCGAAGACCATCGCCGCCTCGATGCCGTCCGTGTCCTGGACCAGGGGCGAGACCGTCCCGATGAGGGCGCTCAGGACGGGCCGCCGGCGCAGCTCCTCGGCGCTGCCGGCGACGACCGTCGCCATCTCGACCGCGAAGCGCGCCTGACGCGCGCCCTGGACCATCCCTTGCAGGTGCTTCACGGTGTTGCGGAGACCGGCCTCCACCTCGTGCAACTGCGAGGTCGTCCCGCAGTCGCCGGCGCTGACGGTCGGCCACCAGAACCCCATGCTCCCGAGGTAGTCCAGCATGCGCGTGACGGCCTCGACGTCGGCCTTTCGCGACGGGCGGTCGACGCCGGTCAGCGGATCGATGATACGCGGCCCGCAACCGTCGCTGGTGCAGTACGTCGCCCCGTCGCCCACCGCGATGTCACACGACGGTTCACGGGCCCCCAGGGTGAACCTGCGTGGCGCCTTGGCCATCGCGTCGAGCACGAGCTCGGGCGCGAAGCGGGCGACGCGCGTCTTCGGGTCGACGCGGGCGCCGTGCTCGGCGAGCACAGCCAAGGCCTTGGCCGAGCGGAAGCGGACGCCGACGTCCTCGAGGATGTCCAGCGTCGCCTGCTTGAGCCGGTCGAGTTGCTCCGGCGTGTGAAAGGAATGCCTGAACGCGGGACGCAACGGTCGCACGGGCTGACGCACGAGCTGTGCCACGGTACCCCTCCCTGCCACATGTCGGCCGCGACCGGTCACGGGCGCCGCCCCTCGACCTGCGGTCTTCAGCCGGCGGCGCGTCTACACAGCCGCTCATGGCGAACCGCAGGCCTCGCACATTCATACCAGACGACCTTGCGCCGGGACCAGATGGACATTCTTCGCGCGGGTCGGCGGGTCAGCCTCGGCGAAGTTCGCGGGCGCTTGCGCGTCGCCGATGCGTCAGGGGTGCAGAAGCACGTGGGCGCCGATCGCCGCGGCGACGTCATCGGCGCGCTCGATCGTCACCGCATGGCCCGCGTCGAGCGACAGCAGCCGGGCGCCGGGGATCCCCTCGGTGAGCGCCTGCCCGTCGCCCGGCGGTACGACCGCGTCGTGCTCGCCGTGGATGACGAGCGTCGGCGCGGTGACATCGCCGAGGCGCGCGCGGACGTCGAGCGAAGCGAGCAGCTCAGCGCGCGCCTCGGCGGCCGTCATGCCGTTGAAGCCATGCCTCACGAGCTCGGCCTCGCCCCGCGCCGTGTCGCGAGCTTCGGCGGCGATGTGAGCGACGAGCTCCGGATGAGCGGCCGCGAACGCCGGCGCGAAGCACCGGCTCACATCGTCCCCGGCGCGAGCCACACGGTCCTCGGCACGGGCCACACCGTCCGCACGGGCCACGCCGTCCTCACGGGCCACGCCGTCCTCAGCGCAGGCAGCACCATCCGCGGCGCGGCGCGCCCGCATCCCGCCCGCGGAGCGTGATCCGTCGCCGCCCACGACCGCAGAGATCAAGGTGAGCGAGCGGACGAGACGTCCCGCCGCCAGCGCGAGTTCCAGAGCCACCGCGGCGCCGAGCCCGTGGCCCACGAGGTGGAACGGCCCGCCGAAGAGCGCCGCCGCGAGCGCCAGCGCATCTCCGGCAGCGACGCCCGGTGTCGAGCAGACGCCGTGCGAGCGGCTCGACCAGCCGCAGCCCCGGGCGTCGTACACCGCCACCCACAGGCCGTCGGCGAGCGACACCCGACAGCCGGCGGCGGCGAACAGCTCACGCTCGGCGTCGTCCACGCAGAGGTCCGGGATGAGTCCGCGCCACTGCAGCATGGTCCCGTCGCCGCCGGCGACGAAGAGCACCGACGGCGCGCCCTCCGACCCGAACAGGCGCGCCGCCAGCCGGCACGAGTCGGGCAGCGTCACGAGGACCGGCTCGACGCGAGGACGGACGGATGAGGTGTCGGCGATGCTCACGCTCGCTCCGATGTGAACGCCCGATGCGCACGTCAGCGCTCTGTTGGACCCTCAGCTCTCCGTTGGACCCTCAGCGCTCCGTTGGACCCTCAGCTCTTGGGCTCGACCCAGCGCGGCGGCCCGCCCTGCTTGCCGCCGGGGCGCTCGAAGTAGCCGGGGTTGATCTCGGTACGGTGCCCCATGAAGGCGATCGCTCCGAACACCTGCCTCACGTCGCGTCCGCCACACGAAGGGCAGACGGCCCTCTCCTCGCGCTCGGCGATCGGGCAGACGACCTCGAAGGTGGCGCCGCAGGTCTCACACCGGTACTCGTAGGTTGGCACCTGTCTCCTCCATGGTGTGTGCGGCGCGCGTGACGCGCCGCTTCCAGGCTTGCCGGACACTCCCAAGGTTGCCGGGACCCGTCAACAGTACTCATCTCGCGACGAGGGCGCCACCGCCACCGACCCGCGTCCGGCGCATCTCATCTCGCGACGAGGGCGCCACCGCCACCGACCTGCGTCCGGCGCATGCCGAGACCTTCAGGCGCCGGGGCCATCGCCGGACCGGCGCCGGGCAGGGGCGCGGCCGCACGCGGCGAACCTCACGGCGCAAGCAGCGCCACGAGCGGGACCGTCGGCGGCGCAAGCGGGGCCGTCGTCGGCGCAAGCGGGACCGTCGGTGGCGCAGACCGGACCGTCGGCGCGGACGACAATCGGCACATCGACCGGGAGGTCGCCATGGTCACCCAGGGCACGATGCACTGGCCACGCCGTTGGGGCGGCGGAGGCGGGGGCGGCGCGCGACGCGCCGGGGACGACAAGGGCGCCGGCGCGTCGCGCGCCGCCGTCCTGCGCTGGGCCTCATCCCCTTTGATCCGCCTCTGTGGCTTCGCCCTCGTCCTCCTCACGCTGCTCTTGCTGCTGACGGCGCCGGCCGCCCGCGGCGTCGCCGCCGGCCCCGGCGACTGCCTCTGGATGAGCTGGCTCGACGGGCCCGACCACACCCTCGACGCCGTCACCAGCGTCGCCGAGGCCCCCGACGGCTCGCTCTACGCCGCCGGCGTCGCCAACGACGACTGGGGTACGGCAGCCGACATCCTCGTCATCAAGAGGACGCCCAATGGGACCGGCGGCTGGTCGCTCGAATGGGACGGCCCGGCCGGGAACGCGGACTGGGCGGCCGACCTCGTCGTCGACGCCGAGAGCAACGCCATCGTCGTCGGCCGGTCGGTGAGTGTCGCCAAGCAGGAGGACTGGGCTCTGGTCAAGTACTCGCCCGCGGGCGTCGTCCTGTGGCAGAAGCTGTGGGGCGGCACGTCGAGCGATGTCCCCGTCGACGCCGTCGGCGACGCCGCCGGCAACGTCTTCGTGTGCGGCACCGCCGACTTCTCGCAGAACTCGTCCACCTGGAAGGTCGTCAAGTTCCGCCGTGGGTCCGGCTCGGTCGCCTGGACCCTCACCTACACCGGTCCTGCCGCCAACACGTCGGGCGACATGCCGCTCGCCATGGACAGGGATGCCGCCGGCAACCTCTACGTTGCCGGCACGAGCGCCAACAAGCTCGGCGTCCGCGACATCGTCGTCATCAAGGTCTCTCCTACGGGCAAGCGCCTGTGGGCGCGCCGCATCGACGGCCCGTCGCACCTCGCGGACGAGGGCGTGGCCGTCGCCGCGCGCCCCGAGGGTGGCGCGTACGTCGCCTGCCACTCGTGGACGGGGACCGCGCAGAACCAGATGCTGCTCGTCCGCCTGACCGCATCTGGCAGCTATGCCTGGACGGGCACGTGGAAGAGGTGGGACGACGCGACCGTCCCCGGCATGACGAGCGTCGAAGGGATGGACCTCGACGCCGACGGCAACGTCTACGTCGCCGGGTACAGTTGGGACAGCGGCGCGACCGACTACCGCGCCTTCATCCAGAAGCGCTCCCCGGCCGGCGCCCTCCGCTGGGTGCGCTACCACCGACCGGCCGGGGTCGAGAACAGCGCCTTCCACGGTCTCGCCGTCAGCTCGGTCGGGCGCGCCTGGGTGGCCGGGACCGTGATCCCTGCGGGCGGCACGCAGGACTGGCTCGTGGCCCGCTACGAGACCGACGGCAAGCGGGCCTGGGTGAGCAGCTATGACTCGACCTCGCACCTCGCCGACTGGGCGAACGCGCTCACGCTGTGCGGGACGAGGTCCCTCTTCGTCGGCGGCGTGATGGGAACGTCGACGAACGACGACGCCGGCACGGCGAAGTACCTGCGCTGAGACGACCCACCGCCGTGCACTGAGACGACCTGCCGGCCGGGGGCGCGGCGACGGACCCCTACGGGGTCAGCTCGCCGCGCCCTCCTTCGGCTTCGCGAACGCCCGACTCGCCTCGGCCATGCCCGCGAGGCGGTCGGCGACCATGCGGTTCAGCGTCCCTTCGGGATAGCGCCCCTCCCCGTCGGGCTCACCCGCGGGCACGCCGGTCAGGACCTCGATGCCGTCGTCGACGGTCGCGATCGGGTACACGGCGAACTTCCCCGCGGCGACGGCGTCCACCACGTCCTGGCGCAGCATCAGGTGCTTGACGTTCGCCCGTGGGATGAGCACTCCCTGTTCGCCGGTCAACCCCCGCGCCGCGCAGAGGTCGAAGAAGCCCTCGATCTTCTCGTTGACGCCGCCGATGGCCTGGACCTCCCCCACCTGGTCCACCGACCCCGTCACGGCGAACGACTGCTTGACCGGTACCCCGGCGATCGCCGAGAGCAGCGCGTAGAGCTCGGCCGACGAGGCGCTGTCGCCGTCCACCCCGCCGTACGACTGCTCGAAGACGAGACTGGCGCCGAGCGAGAGCGGATGCCCCTGCGCGTAGCGCCCGCGCAGGAAGCCGGCGAGGATCAGCACACCCTTGGAGTGCAGCGGCCCCCCGAGCTCGACCTCACGCTCGATGTCGACGACCTCCCCCTTGCCCATATGCGCCCTGGCCGTGATGCGACTCGGACGTCCAAAACTGAACGTGCCCAGCGACAGGACGGAGAGACCGTTCACCTGGCCGACCTCGGTGCCCTCGGTCGCGACGAGGACGATGTTGCGGAGCATCTCGTCGCGCATCTGCGTGCGGACGCGGTCCGCGCGGTACACCTGCGCGTCGATCGCCCGCTGGACGTGCGCGGCGCTCACCAGCTCCGCCGGTTCGCGCCGCGCATAGTGGTCCGCCTCCTGGAGCAGGTCGACGACGGCGCGCATCTGCGCCGTGACGCGTTCCGCGTCACCGGCGAGGCGCGCCGCATGCTCGACCACGCGGCAGACCGCGGCCCGGTCGAGCGACAGCAAACCTTCGCGCTTCGACATGGCCGCGATGAGCCGCGCGTACTTCGCCGTCGTCTCGTCGTCCCGCACGAACTCGTCGTCGAAGTCGGCGGCGATCTTGAACAGCTCGTTGAAGTCGGGGTCGCCCTGGGCGAGCAGGTAGTAGAGCCGGCGGTCCCCCATCAGGATCACCTTGACGTCCAGCGGGATCGGCTCGGGCTCGAGCGACACGGTGCTGGCGTACCCGAGCGTCTGCGCCGGCGACTCGATGCGGACCTGGCGGAACTGCAGGGCCCGCTTCAGGGCCTCCCAGGCCATCGGGCTGGCCAGCACCTTGAGGGCGTCGAGGATCAGGTAGCCGCCGTTGGCGCGATGCAGGACACCGGGCTTGATCAGCGTGAAGTCCGTGAGGAGGGCGCCCATCATCGGCATCTGCTCGATGCGCCCGACGAGGTTCACGTACGACGGGTTGCTCTCGTAGACGACCGGCGCCCCGGCGCTACCGCCGGAATCGACGATCACGTTCACCTCGTAGCGGCGCAGGGCGTGTGCGCGCCCGAAAGCTTCGGCGATCGCGAGCTCCGCGGCCCGCTCACGGTCGGGCTTCTCCTCACCGGCGTCGAGGAAGTCGCCGAGGTGCTCGGGGATGCTCGCCTGCACCGCGTCGAGGTAGGCGACGACACCGGGCAGGTCCGTGTACTTGGCCACGAGATCGTCGATCACGTCCTTGGCGACGAGCGCCGCCACCTCGCCGTTCAGTTGCCGCAGGCGCTGCGCGAACTCGCGCTTCCAGCGCGGCACGCGCAGCATCACCTTCTGGAGCTCGTCCTGCAGCGACTCCATCTCGCTCTCGAGGCGCTTGCGCTCCGCCTCGGGCAGCTTCTGGAACTCTTCAGCCGGCATGACCTCGTCGCCCTTGAGCGGAGCCACAGCGAACCCGCCCGGCGTGCTCACAAGCGACAAGCCACGCTCGCGGGCGTGCTGCTGCAGCTCCTGCAAGCTGGTCTTTTGACGCCTCTCGAACTCCTCCTCGAGGGCCCGCCGGCGGGCCGCGACCTCGTCGCTCTCGAAGGCCGAAGAAAGGCCGGCGCGCAGGTCCTGGACCAGACGCTTCATGTCGTTCTGGAGCTCCCTGCCCTTCCCGGCGGGCAGACGCAGGGCGCGCGGCATCGACGGCTGCGCGAAGTTGTGGACGTAGCACCAGTCATCGGGCGGTCGCTGGGCCGACGCTCGCTGCTCGACGAAGCGCCGGATGAGCGTGTACTTGCCGGTGCCGCTCGGCCCCAAGGCGAAGATGTTGTAGCCGGGATGGTCCATGGCGACGCCGAGCTCGATGGCGGCGATGGGCCGCTCCTGATGGACGAACTCCTCGCCATCCTCGAGCTCGGCCGTCGTCGCGAACTCCAGTCCGTCGAGCGTGCAGCGCGTGACCAGTGCCTCAGGTGGAAGAGGCCGGACGCCGGACGGTCCGGAAGCGGCCAGCGCAGCGGGAGAAGGCTCGGGGGAAGGGGATGCGGAGGAGGACGGCGGCTGAGGCGACGGGCATGCAGAGGACGGCGGCTCAGGGGACGAGCATGCAGAGGACGGCGGCTCAGAGGACGGGGGCACGGTCACGTGACGGTCCTTTCCGTGGGCGCCCGGCGAGGCCGGGCAAGGCTCGACAGGCGGCCTCATTCTATGCCGCAGGCGCCGCGCTGCCGCGTGGCGGCTGCCGGGCATCGACGGTGGCGGCGCGATCGGGCAGTGGAACCACCCCGACTACTACGGCAACGACAACTCCGCCGACTCCGACTGGTACGGCTTCGGACTTCTGGGGCAAGGAGGGCGTGACGGCCTCGACCGCGCCGCTGTCGACGGGGCGGTGAAGCCTCGCCGCGTAAGACGTCGCTGGTGACGCCGACTCAAGCCGCGACACTGCGCTCTTTGTCGTCCGTCGGATTGCGATCGTCTGAGCGCTTTGCAATGATTGCCGTCTCGATTTTCAAAGTTCCTCTGACTTTGAAAGCGTCAGTACCAGCGAGAGCGGAGTGAGGCGAGCGTGGACACGGGTCGATTCCGGAGTACGGCGGCCGGCCGAATCGTCAGAACGCCCCAAGGCTACGACGCCTTCGTCCCGGCGCCCCTCCCTCCGGATCTCGACTACAGCAAGGACCTCGTTCTCGCCCTGTCCCGGGCGGACGCGGCGCTGAGTGAGTTGTCGGTCGCCGGCGAGCAGCTGCCGAACCCGCACCTCCTCGTCGCGCCGTTCCTCCGGCAGGAGGCCGTCCTTTCCTCACGCATCGAGGGCACCCGTACCACGTTGTCGGAGCTCCTCATGGACGAGGTGGCGGTCGTTCCGCCGGGCCGCGATCCTGCCGACCTGCGCGAGGTGCGGAACTACATGGATGCGCTCGAGTATGGCCTCGAGCGTCTCCATGACCTGCCGCTGTCCCTGCGTTTCGTCCGGGAACTGCACGAGCGCCTCATGCGTGGCGTGCGCGGCGCGCACATGACTCCGGGCGAGTTCCGCCGCTCGCAGAACTGGATCGGTCCGCCGGGATCCACGTTGGCGACCGCCACCTACGTGCCACCGCCGGTCGATGAGATGATGGCCGCGCTCGCCGCCTGGGAGCTCTTCCTGCAGGACCGGACGAGCCTGCCCGATCTCGTCCAATGCGCCCTCATGCACGAGCAGTTCGAGGCGATCCACCCGTTCCTCGACGGCAACGGCCGTGTCGGCCGCCTGCTCATCACGCTGTTCCTGACTGAGCGCCGCCGCCTGACGCAGCCGCTCCTCTATCTGTCCGCGTACATCGAGGCGCACCGCACCGAGTACTACGCGGCGCTGCTGCGCGTCCGCACCGATGCCGACTGGCACGGCTGGCTGCTCTTCTTCCTGACGGGCGTGCAGGCGACCGCCGAGCGCGCGACGGGACAGGCGCGGCAGCTCATGCGCATCCGCGAGGAGTACCGGCAGAAGGTCGTCGACAGACCGAAGGCGCTCGCTCTGGTCGATCTGGCCCTGAAGACGCCCTACCTGACGGTCGCCGAGGCGCAGCGACTGCTCGGGGTCACGAATCCCACAGCCCGCGCGGCGGTGCAGCGACTCGTGGAAGTCGGTCTCCTGGAAGAGGTCGGCGACCGCAAATGGCGCAGGTTGTATGTAGCGCGACCCGTCATGGACGCTCTGCGGACGCCGCTCGATGCGCTGTAAGCTCAGAAAACGTCGAGGGAGTCGCCGAAGAAGCGCTTGCGTTCCTCATCGGGACGGGCGTTGAAGTCGGCGAGCCACGCCTCGACGGCCTTCTGATCCATCACGTCGACGCCGTCGGCTCGCATCGCCGCTGCGACCCTCTTGGCCATGCCGGACCTCTCCGGGTCGTTCATGGCGTCGCGGAACTCCGCGGTCATCTCCTTGACGGCCTCTTCCGTCTCGACGATGAAGCGTTCCGCCAACCCGCGCTTGCCGAGAGCGAAGCGGACCCACGCGGTCAGCACGTCGGGCAGGCCATCGATCTCCTGCGGGCTCAGCGTGACGTGACGGGGAAGGTAGTCGAGCATGAACAGTTCGACCACGATGGGACTCCAGCGCAGAGGGTCGCCGTCGCCGTAGTCGCAGCGAGCGATGACGCAGTGGTCGACGATGGGCAACGTCTCCTCCCGGCGGGGGGCGAGGGGAGACGCCAGGAACTCCTGGATGAGGGCCTCGACGGCAGCGTCGTCGTAGGGCTCTTCTTCCTCATCCTCCGTGAACCCCTGCACGGCCTGGTCGCGACCTGAGACGTCGCGGGCCGGGACGTCGCGAGCCGGGATGAACGGCCGCAGGCGGGCGCGAAGCAGGGCCCGCGTCTGCTTGAAGTCCGAGGTCCAGTCGTTGTCGAGGTAGAGGTCGTTGGTGGCCAGGGCAGCCTCGATGCGAGCGGCGGCCTCCTCGAGCGTCACGTCGTACACCACCGCGTCGGGGTCGCTCGCCAGCCGCTCCCGCAGGTCCGGCATCTTCCCCAGGTCGGCGACGAAGGCGTCCTTGATGATGCCGCCGAGGTTCTCGTCGTAGAGCGCCATGATCAGGTGCGGCGCACGGCCGGGGTAGCGGAAGGTGAGGTAGTAGCCGATCTGATCGCCGTAGTGGTCGGCCATGGCCCAGCCCTCGAGGAACTCCGGCGCGCCGACGACATCGGCCCAGCGCGGCCGCGGCACGCCACGGGCGGACATGCGTGCCGCGCCCGCGGCCGCCCCGATGTCATCGCCGGTCACGGCGGCCAGCGCACACAGAATGGCCAAGCCCTTGGCGTTGCGCATGCTCTCCGCGCCGCGCACGAGCACGGGTCCGACGGAGCGCTCCAGCGCTACGCTGTCCTCGTACGGCAGCGGCATCTTGTAGAACATGCCGAGGAGCCCGCTCGCCCACTCTTCGGCCTCGAGTGGATCCTCGACTCGCAGCAGCTCGGCGCCGCCTGACGCCAGCGCCTCGCTGATCACGCTATCGAAGATAGCGAGGTCGCCGGGCAGGCCCGGTGTCAGGCGCGGACCGCCGGCTCGCCGCCCCTTCTTCCTCGACTTGTCGCCGCCGCTCTTCGGCATGCCGGCAGTCTGACAGGCCCTCGCCGGGAATGCCAACCCCACGCAGGCTCACGCGGCAGCGCCCCGTATCTCTCTCAGGGCGCCCGCGTGCTCAGGGCCCAGCGTGCTCAGGGCCCAGCGTGCTCAGGGCCCAGCGTGCTCAGGGCCCACGGGTGTCGGCATGGCGTTGGCTGCTCGAGCAGGAGCAGCGCAGCGGCGAGACATGGGTCTAGCGCGCGGCCGGATCGCAGAAGTTGTAGTACTGGGCGCTTCACCCCCGAAACACCGCCTGCCCATGCCAGGCGAGCAGCTCCCGGTCGGGCCGGTCGCTCGGCTCCCGCGGCACGATGATGACGCGCCCGGCGTAGCGCTCGTGCTCGCGGCCGTTGTGGAAGTCGTCGAAGAGGTCGTCGCTGACGTGGAAGCGGTAGTCCGGCGTGACGGTGACGTACCCGGTGTTCATGTCGCTCCGCGTACGACGAAACGTGTCGCTTGAGAGCGGGTGAGACCACGCACCTGATCATGGGATAGCCGAGAATCGGCCAGGCATAGACAGTCGAACCGAAGGAAGCCGGCCCATGATCACGGAGGAGTGGATGGACCTGTTTTCTTACCGCCAAATGGCCGCCGGCGCGACCTGGGCCGAGATCGCCCGGCTCGGTGCCGCAGACGCCGACCCCCTAACGCTGCAGCAAACGGCGCGCCCCGTAGCCGCGCGTGGTCAACGCCACGGAGCGTGGGCGCGAGCAGCGCCGGCACGTGGAGCAGGCGGAGAGGTGGACTCGCCGACCTCCGTCTGATCGGATCGGCAGCCCTCCTGCACGCACAACCGAACACCGAGCGCCCGCGAGAGCCGGCTGAC
>Ga0116185_1001764_pt1 | contig 21041 bp, 20 predicted proteins | sample AD_JPNNA7_MetaG_FD_89754 | JGI IMG/M metagenome (GOLD analysis project Ga0116185, IMG submission 89754) | Active sludge microbial communities of municipal wastewater-treating anaerobic digesters from Japan - AD_JPNNA7_MetaG | ecosystem: Engineered > Bioreactor > Anaerobic > Digestate | place...
AGTAAAGATGAACTCAGAAGTGAAAATGGTAGTTGATAAACTTATTTTTTAGAACAAAAATGTATTTTTTGTTGTGCTCGTGTCGCACTAAAAATCACAAGTCAGGAGGGCACTGCAGGGCACTGCATAAAAATACTATTATTTTCTTACGTGGAAATTGCAAAGAAATATGATTAGATAAAAATATTATTTCATTACAGCTAAAAACTGTGTTTTCTACAAAACTGATTTGAATAGACAGATATCTCTTTGGTTTTATTGAATCTATCAGAAGCAACAAAATATTTTTATTATGGAAGTAGTATATCACATTTTTTAAAATATCTTGAAATCCCTCAAAAAAATTAAAAGAAAATACTCCTGATACTTGCAAGAAATACTATTTTTTACAATCTTGAGACAGAAATTAGGCAGTTCTTTTTTCTAATAACTAACTAAACTTTAATAAATCTAAGGAGTTCTTATGTTCAGAATTTTTTCTGTTCTCTTTTTACTGTGCACAATTAACATTGCAATGTTTGCACAAAACTCACCAACATTGTTCGGTCAAACTAAGTCCGTCAATGTCGTACCCTCTGAAGCTGTTCTTTATGATCAGATGAGCGGCGTTGGAACAAATGCTTTAACTTCACAGAATTTTGAAGCTTCCAACGATGCTTATGATAATCAGGCTGCAGATGATTTTCAGGTACCTTCCGGCGAAATATGGACAATTACCTCTATGGAAATAGTTGGAGCATATTGGAATGGCTCTGGACCAGTTGCTTCGGCAAATGTCTGGTTCTATACAAATAATGGAAACTTACCCGGCAGCGTTGTTGCACAGCAATTAAATGTTGTTCCATCTGGCGGTGCATCAACCGGTAATTTAATTGTTACATTCACAACCCCAATTCAGTTGAATGCTGGTTCTTACTGGGTATCTCTCCAGGGTAATATGGATTTTTCAGCCGGTGGTCAGTTCGGCTGGACAGAGCACACTCAGGTTGGCAGTCCTTCAGTATGGCAAAACCCTGGCGGCGGATTTGCTACTTCGTGCGCAAGCTGGGCTCCCAGAGTAGCTACTTGTGGAGTTGGTGATGCTCCTTACTTTGATATGGCTTTCAGATTAAGTGGAAGTTCTGTTGTACCTGTTGAATTAACAAGCTTTACTGCAAGAGTAATTGATGGTAATGTAACATTAAACTGGTCAACCGCAACTGAAACCAATAACCATGGTTTTGAAATTGAAAGAAGTTTTGAAGGTGGTAATTTTGTTGCTGTTAGCTTTGTTAACGGTAAAGGAACTACAACAGAAATTCAGAACTATTCTTATACTGATAATAATTTAATGGAAGGAAATTATTCTTACAGATTAAAACAAGTTGATTTTAACGGTCAATTCGAGTATTCAAAAACTATTAATGTTGAAGTTACTGCTCCAGTTGAGTTTAATCTTGCTCAGAACTTCCCGAATCCATTTAACCCATCAACCAAAATTACTTTTGGGTTAGCAGTTGATTCAAAAGTTAAATTGAGTGTTTATAATTTATTGGGCGAACAAGTTGCACAGTTAATTAATGGCAATTTAACTGCCGGTGCTCATAATATATCCTTTGATGCTTCTCACTTGAATAGCGGTGTTTACTTCTATAGATTAGATGCCAGCGGAATTGATGGACAGAATTTCAGTTCAGTTAAAAAGATGATACTTACAAAATAAATTATCAGTTAACTGATAATAAAAAGCCCCCGGAAATTTTCGGGGCTTTTTTATTGAACAAACAGTTAAATATTATTTAACAATCTTTCCGGCTTTCAATTCTGAACTGATCCGTTGCAGATTATAAATTTTATTAATTGCCTCTATCATTCCGGCAGAATGTACTGAAACAGCTCTGTTCTGTTCAGTTGTATAAATAAAATTACTCGACAAACTTTCAATATTTCCATCAAAAGCTACTCCGACTATTTCTGCGTTTTGATTAATAACCGGACTGCCTGAATTACCTCCAACGATGTCATTTGTAGAAACAAAATTAAATGGAGTTGAAAGATTTAATTCTGCTGGTGGATTTATCCATCTATCCGGTAAGTTCCAGGGATACTTTTTCTCTTGTCCGTTCCAACGATCATATAAACCATAAAATGTTGTAAAAGGCTGAGCATAAGTTCCATTATAAGGATAGCCTTTAACAACTCCATCAGCTATTCTTAATGTAAATGTTGCATCCGGCGGAATTGATGTTCCATACACAGCAAATACAGCTTCTCCTAATTTTTGTGAATAAGAAGATTCCTTTTCGGTAAGTTCTTTACCTTTTGCTGTATATTCTTCAGAAAGCTCTTTTGTATTTAAAATAAAATAAATAAACGGATCATCTGAATTCAAAACTGCATCAGCGCCTTCTGATATTAAGGATTTTATATCATCCGTTTTTGTAATTTTTGAATGATCAAGAATATATTTTACTGCTTCCTGTCCCTTTTTGCCGCCTGTAAACTTTTTAATAATCGGATCGTTACTGCCAAAAGCTTCTTCTAACGTCTCAATTTTTGAAGCTAAAAGAGTATTGTTCATATTATAATCAAAATCTACTGGTATTAAGGATTCCAGAGTCTGATTTAATTCATCACCCACATAAAGATCGTTTCTTTCCGCCTCAGGTTTCTTTAATTCATTTGCAATATCAATTATCTGTTCAGCTATAAAGAAATATTGCGGTGTAGTAAATCTGTTCATTGATAAAGCAAAATTTTTGACTGAGATATCAGTAAGTTGTTTACGGATTCCGGCTATCTTATCCCAGAGATCACCATATTTTGCTTTTAATTTCGGATCGGCATCAACAGAGTTTCTGAAATTCTTTTCAAAATCTCTTTTTCTTTGCATCAGTTCAGGATCTCTTAATCCTTTTAAGGTTCCGTTAATTACTTTTAAAGAATTTTCAAAACCAAAAATTCTATCTTCAAGTTCTGCTTTTCTGCTGGGATCTTTTTCAAGCATATCTTTATACATATTGGTAAGTGTTGTCAGTAAACTTACTGTTCTTGGATATTGAATATCTCTTGCAAATTCTAATTGAGCAACAGTATTTAATCTATCGGTATTGCCCGGATTTCCGACAACAAAAACCGGCTCTCCAACTGCAGCACCGTTTTCACTCCATTTAAAATAATTTTTAGTTTTTAGCGGGCTTCCATCTTCATCATATACTCTGAAGAATGAGCAATCCAAATTAAATCTCGGATAAGTAAAGTTATCCGGATCTCCGCCGAAAAATCCTAATTGATCTTCAGGTGCTAAAACTAATCTTACATCAGTGTATCTTTTATAACCATAAAGAGAATATTTACCGCCGTTATACAATGGAGTAATTACAACATTAAGACCTGAAGCTTCAGCCTCACGTTGTTCTATCTTATCAATAATCTCCTTTTCAATCCTGGCACGTTCTTCATCAGTTTTACCTTCGTTTATAGCATCAATCACTTCGTCGGTTACGTCTTTAAATAACACAAGCTGATCAACATACAAACCAGGAACCGGTCTTTCATCCTGCAGAGATTCTGCAATAAAACCATTTGCGTGGAGATCTTCACCTTCTCTGTTAACCTGTGTTATGCTTTGTCTTGCACAATGATGATTTGTCATAATCAAACCGTCTTCAGAGACAAATGAAGCGGAACAATAATTAGCAAATCTTAAAGCAGATAATCTGACGTTTTCAAACCAGGCATTATCAGGTTTAAAATTGTATTCAGATTTGAAGTGATCTAATGGTGGATATTCAAATGTCCACATCTTGCCTGTATCAAATTTACCGGCTTTAACTGTATCCAGATTAATCCAGTTTTCACTTTGAGCAAATAATGATGTCTGTAGAATCAAGCTGAATAGAGCAATAAAGACAGCTAACCTTTCAGTCAGCGTTCTTAGAGGGGTTTTCATAACTGCATCCTATTATAATTATAGATTATTAACTAAAAAGCAAAGTAAAAATTAAATAAAAAATCCTTTTATGCGCCAGACATATTATGAATGGTCACATAAAAGGATAAACTGCTAAAAAAATTTTGATTAAGAATCAAAATCAAACAATAGAAACTTCTTTTAAATGTATGAATCCGGCTGATAAAGCGGTTCAATCTCCCACTCATCTTCAATTGTCCCAATACAATGAGAGCATTTAGGAACTGTAAAAACGACTTTTTCTTCGTTGGGTGCAGCTCTTACAAAATTTAATATTGTTCTGCAGCTTGCACATTGAACAATGTGCGAAGTATGAACTTTTCGGCTGCAATCGGGACAAATAAAACCAAGATCACCCGGTTTCTCATCAGGATGAACCAGAAAAATTGAGTTGCATCTTGTGTTATTACATTTAGCGAAGTGCCACTTAATAGTACCAGTAGTTTCGATAACTATCTCCATAAAATTAGTTGGTCAAATGTAATTAGTGATTTTCAAAAAATCCATTGAAAAACAAATATCTATAAAATTTTTTAGTGCGGTTTAAGCTATTTTCTTAAATTGCACTGCGAAATATCAGGGTTTCTTTTATAAAAAACACCGTATATTTTTGGTATTATTTCTTCATTATTTATAGGACTGAAAATGGAAAGATTGAACAGCTTTAAAGCTTACGACATCAGAGGTAAAGTTCCATCTGAACTAAATCCCGAACTCGCTTATAAAGTCGGAAAAAGTTTTGCAAAATATATCAATGCAAAAAAGGTCGTCGTTGGATATGATGTGCGGCACTCTTCAACGGATTTATGTAAATCACTTATTGATGGCTTAACAGATGCAGGCTCTGATGTTGTGAATATCGGATTATGCGGAACAGAGATGATTTATTTTTCTACTCCGTATCTAAATGCTGATGGCGGAGTTATGATAACCGCAAGTCATAATCCTACAGAATATAATGGAATGAAATTCGTAAAAAGAGATTCTGTTCCTGTTGGATATGATTCCGGCTTGAATGTAATTGAACAAATGATACTTAAAAATGATTTGGGAGAAAATGCCGCTTCTAAAGGCAAGATTGAAGAACTTGATATTATGGATGCTTTCATAAATAATCTCTCAAAGTTTTATGATCCTAAAAGAATAAAACCATTTAAAGTAGTTGTTAATGCGGGTAATGGTTGTGCAGGCTTAGCTTTAGATGCAATTGAACCACGATTACCTATTAAAATGATAAAACTTTTTAATGAGCCTGATTCTCGTTTTCCGAATGGAGTTCCAAATCCGCTTTTAATTGAAAACAGAAAACCTACTATTGATGCTGTTCTAAAAAACAATGCCAATCTTGGAGTTGCCTGGGATGGAGATTACGATAGATGTTTTTTCTTTGATGAAAAAGGAAATTTTATCGAAGGATATTATATAGTTGGTTTGCTTGCTAAATCAATCTTAAAAAAATTTCCCGGCGAAAGGATTGTACATGATCCAAGGCTTGTCTGGAACACAATTGATGTAGTGGAAAAAAACAAAGGCGTCGCTGTTCAATCCAAAAGCGGTCATGCATATATCAAACAGAAAATGCGTGAAGTAAACTCGATATACGGCGGCGAAATGTCTGCTCATCATTATTTCAGAGATAACTCTTTTTCAGACAGCGGAATGATTCCTTTCCTTTTGATAATGCAGTTAATGTCAGAAGATGATAAAACATTAAGTGATCTTGTTGAAGAAATGATTGCCAATTATCCTTGTTCCGGAGAAATCAATTCAACAATATCTGATCCTGCCGGAAAATTAAAAGAAATTGAGAAATTATATGCAAACGGAAAAATAGATAAAACTGATGGAATAAGTGTTGAATATGATAATTGGCGATTTAATTTAAGAATGTCAAACACAGAACCAATTATCAGATTAAATGTGGAATCCAAAGGCGATGTTGTATTGATGGAAGAAAAGACAAAGGAATTATTGGAAGTAATCCGCAAGTAAAAATTTAGTCCTTCCGGCTTTTACCGGAAGGACTTGTAATCTAAATTTTAACCTCAACCTTAAAAGGTATTTTCAGTCTCTCCCATTCTAATTTTATCACTGCAGTTTTATCGGATGTTTTTGTTATTGTATAAGCAAGCCATTCTTCCCAATCACCTTTTTGCGGTTTAACTTTTATTCTCAGCGCATCTTCAGATTCATTATATTCAAAAGCACCCCACTGGTCGGCAACCTTATTAAAAATCAATGTCCATTCATTCTTACCCGGGATTGCAAAAAAACTATATGAGCCTTTTTTCAGATTTTTTCCTTCGATAATAACATCTGTAGAGAAAGTAATTTTTGTTGCTTCATTAGCACCTGCTCTCCAGACTGCATTATAAGGAACAAGTTTTCCCCAAATAATTCTTCCTTTAACTCCCGGCCGGCTATAAATAATTTTAACATCAGTAAATCCGATTGTTTGCATCAATTCAGCTTTTGGACTTATCCTTACCTCCTCTTTTTTATCCTGCGCACTTAAATCATCAGAGATAAATAAACTAAACAGCATCAGCAGAATTATAAAGGACATCGTTATTTTCATATTACTACCCTTCCTTTTATTAGAACATTCAGATTTTTTGTAATACATCAACTGCTTTGTCAATATCATCAAATACGTTATAAAAATGGGGAGAAAATCGTATCATATTTTCTCTTAAAGAACAAATAATTTTATTTTGCTCAAGTTTTTTAATTACCAAATCCGGATCAGGAATTTTTATTGTTACGATACCGGCTAATTCACTTTCTTTACAGTTTAAAAGTAAACCATTAATTCCTATTGAAGCAAGTTTGGTAAGAAAATATTTTGAATTTTCTATAACTCTTTTTTCAACATTATCAAAATTATATTCATTAAATAATTTTAAAGATGAATTTAATGCATAAACTCCAAGAGCATTTATAGTCCCGCCCTGAAAAACATCAGCAGTTGTTTTAAGATCAATCTGATAATCCAAAAGATTCCAAGCATTATTTACAGAAAGCCATCCAACATTTGAAGGAATTAATTTCTTCTGTAGTTTTTCGTTCAAATAAATAAAAGCAAGCCCCTGAAATCCGAGCAGCCATTTTTGAGTGCCGCAGGAAAGAAAATCTATATTGCATTTTTCAACATCTAATTTAACTGCACCTAAAGCCTGAATCGCATCTACAGAAAAAATTATGTTGTTGTTTCTGCAATATGCTCCAAGTTTCTCTAAATCTATTCTGTAACCTGAAAGAAACTGAACATAACTGACTGAGATAAGTCTGGTGCCCGGTTTAATTGCATCAATAATCATTTCTGCAGTTACTTTTCCGTTATCTGATTTTACAAGATCTACTTCAACTCCGATTCGTTTCAGATTTAAGAATGGATAAACATTTGCAGGAAATTCAATGTCATTTAATAATATCCTGTCCCCTTTCTTCCATTGAATACTTTGTGCTAAGAAGTTTAATCCGTGAGAAGTGTTATCTGTAAAAGCCAGTCTTTCAGGAACAGTATTTAATATTGAAGCAAGAATAGATTTGGTTTCCGCAGCTATGTCTTTAAAAGAATTATAATCATCTATTTTGCTTTCACTTTTTTCTTTTAAGATCTTATTGATAGCATTTACAAGCAAACTTGAAAACGGACCTGTTGCTGCATGATTAAAATAAATTATATCATTCTTGATATATGGAAACAGAGTTCTTATGTTACTGAGATTCATCTTTGAAATTCGATTTTAGTTTATTTAGTTTACAATATAAAAATAATAATGAATTATTTCTCTTCTAAAATACAGGCAAAACATGGCTTCAAATAAATCAATCAAACACAGAGAATTAAAACCTGAAGAATTACGCTGGAAATGCGATCCTGAAATATTTAAGTTCGAATCAACCGAAGACATTGATCCAATCGAAGGAATACTGGGTCAGGAACGTGCTCTGAAAGCAATCCGTATGGGTATAGATTTAAGAAGTCCGGGTTATAATATTTATATAGCCGGATTGTCGGGCTCAGGGAGAGCGACTACAATAAAACAAATGCTGGAAAAAATAAGCAGCGATTGCCCAAGGCTTTATGATTATGCTTATATAAATAACTTTGTTGATCCCGATCAGCCCTTACTTTTAAAATTTCAAAAAGGACAGGCTAAAGAATTTAAGCAGGATCTTAACTCAGCTATCGAAGTATTGAAACAACGAATTCCTGTAGCGCTGGAAAGCGAATTATATCTTTCAAGAAGAAAAATTATTATTGATGAGTATAATCAAAAAGAACAGGAATTGTTAAACTCCTTTGATAAAGAACTCAGGGAAAAAGGTTTTTCATTAGGTCAGATAAGAGTTGGTGATCAGATAAGACCGGATATTGTGCCATTAATTGAAGGACAGCCTGTTCCGGTTTTTCAACTTGAAGACCTTATTAAACAGAATAAACTTTCCAAAGATGATGCACAGAAAATCATAAATGAATACGGAGAGCATCAACAGAAGCTTCAGATCATTTTCAAAAAAGGATTAAAGATAAGTCAGGAGTTTCAGGAAAAGCTGCAGCAATTAGAAAAAGAAAGTGCTGGGGTAATAGTACTTGGAATTTTTGAAGGGTTAAAGGAAAAATATAATTCCAATTTAATAGTAGAACATCTAAATATTATTCAAAATAATGTACTTGATAATATCCAAATCTTTAAGGGAATCAAGCCTCAGGGCGATATTACTCAGGAAGGTCTGACGATTGATTATTTTCGTGATTATGATCTGAATATAATTCTTGATAATTCACAAACTACTGAATGCCCGATAATTGTTGAAACTAATCCGACTTTCTCAAATCTTTTCGGAAATATAGAGCGCGTTAATGATGGCAGAGGTAATTGGTACAGTGACTTTACAAATATCAAAGCCGGTTCTCTTCTTAGGGCAAATGGAGGATATCTTGTTTTAAATGTTATGCATTTATTTGAAGAACCGGGTGTATGGAAAACTTTAAAAAGAGTTCTTACTTATAATAAACTTGAAATACGGGAATCGCCTTATCTTTTATCAATGGCTTCTACAACTTTAAAACCACAACCAATTGATATAGATACCAAGGTAATTTTAATCGGTAATCAATTAATTTATGCTTATCTGGCTGAGCGTGAATATGATTTCAAAAAAATGTTTAAAGTTAAAGCTGATTTTGATTATGAGATCGACCGTAAAAATAATATTCTAAACGAATATGCTAGAGTGATAAAAAAATTAATCAAACAAGAAAAACTTAAAGAGTTTGATAAATCAGCAATAGCACACCTGCTGGAAATAAGTGCAATAATCGCCGGAAGCCAAAATAAACTTTCATTACGCTTTTCTAAAATTGCTGATATTGCGCGTGAAGCAAGTTTCTGGGCAACAGATGATGGTTTTAATATTGTATCTGCTGCACACATAGAAAAAGCTTATCAACTTAGCCGCGAAAGACACGGAATGCTTGAAGATAAAGTAACTGAAATGTATGAAAATAAAACTATGCTTATTGATACTGATGGAGAAAGAGTCGGTCAAATAAACGGACTTGCAGTTTATAATGCTGATTTTTATTCTTTCGGCAGACCAACAAGAATTACAGCAACTGTTTCTTTGGGAAGCGGAAGTATAATTAATGTTGAGCGCGAAGCAGGTATGAGCGGCAGACATTATAATAAAGGAGTATTAATAATTTCAGGATATTTTAAAGAAACATTCGGACAGGATCAGCCGTTGTCGTTTAATGCAAACCTTGTATTTGAACAATCTTACGGTATGGTTGATGGTGATAGTGCTTCCTGCACAGAAATATTTGCATTATTATCTACGCTATCGGGTTTACCTATCAAACAATCAATAGCTGTAACAGGATCGCTTAATCAAAAAGGCGATGTTCAGCCAATCGGAGGAGTAAACGAAAAGATTGAAGGCTTCTATGATATTTGCAAACTTAACGGTTTAACCGGTGATCAGGGCGTTATAATTCCTGTTCAAAATATAAGTGATCTAATGCTTCGTGAAGATATTATTGATGCGGTAAAAAAGAACAACTTTCATATTTATCCGATCTCAAGAGTCGAAGAAGGTATTGAAATTTTAACCGGTGTTAAAGCCGGAAGGAAATCCGATAGCGGATATGAAGAAGGAACAGTTTTTTATCTTGTTGAAAAAAAGATTATGGATTTGTTTGAAAAATCACGCGCTGTAAGAACAAGTAATAACGGAAAAGAAAAGAAGCGAGTATCTGAAAAACCAGTAAAAAGCAAAAAGAAAAAACCATCAATAAAACCCAAGAGAAGAATTAAATAATGTTAGATGATACAAATCCCATTGCGAAAACAAAAATTCTTGTAACACTAGGACCAGCAACAAATAGTGCTGAATCTATCCGCTCACTTATACAAGCCGGTATTGATGGTGTTAGATTAAATCTATCACATAGTACAAATGATTTTTTAGAAAATATTTTTAAGTCTATCGACTCAGCTTGTACTTCCGAAAGATCACCACTTGCAATTTTAGTTGATCTTCAGGGTCCAAAAATTCGTATTGGCGAACTTGAAAAACCGAGTGTAGAACTACAAAATGGAAATTCAATTGAAATTACTATTGAAGATATTATCGGTAATGAAAAAATTATTTCAACATCTTACAAAGAGTTAGTGAGTGACGCAGAAGTTGGTAATGAAATTTTTATAAATGATGGGCTCATAAAACTGGTTATCAAATCAAAGACTAAGAAATCCGTAATTTGTGAAATTGTTAATGGCGGAATTCTGACATCTCATAAAGGAATGAATCTGCCCGGGATGAAATTATCAACACCATCAATAACAAAAAAGGATTATGAAAATCTTGAGTTCCTTATTAAATATCGTATAGATTACATTGCTCTTTCATTCGTAAGGAGTGCAAACGATATTTTAGAATTAAAAGATTGGTTAGTAAAAAATGGAAAAAATATTCCGGTAATTGCAAAGATAGAAAAGAAAGAAGCAATTGATAATCTGACTGAAATAATTAAAGCTGCTGATGGAATTATGATTGCCCGCGGTGATCTTGGTGTTGAGCTTCCGCCGCAGCAGGTTCCGGTTTTACAGAAATCAATTATAAAACAATGCAACGCTCTTGGTAAGCTGGTAATTACTGCAACTCAAATGCTGGAATCAATGATTAATTCACCTATACCAACTCGTGCAGAAGCGTCTGATGTTGCAAATGCGGTTTGGGATGGAACTGACGTTGTAATGTTAAGCGGTGAAACTTCAATTGGAAATTTTCCGGTTAAAGCAGTTCAGATAATGAATGATATTGTTATGCAGGCTGAGCAGCATATTGAAGATAAAATTATAAGAGATTTTGTTTCTCCTGATAATCTGCATGAAAAACTTTTTGACTCAATGGGTAAAGCTGTTGCAGATATCAGTAAACAAATTAATGCCCAGGCAATAGTTGTTTTTACATTTGAAGGAAGAACTGCAAGAATTATTTCGAAGTATAAACCTGATGCTAAAATAATTGCAATATCAAATAGCTTTGATACTATGAATAATCTTTGTCTGAGATGGGGTGTTACATCTATCTATCGTGAACAAATAGATAAAGAGCATCTTGCAATAGATGCTGTAAAAGAGCTAATCCTTGAATCATATTTGGCTAAGAAAGGCGATCTGGTTATATTTACGGCAGGTGCACCTTATTCTGAAAAAAGCAGAGCAAACTGGCTAAGATTTGAAGTATTATAAAATGAGAACTCAGGAATTAAAAGAAGCGTTATGGTGGAAAGAAAACAAGAACAATAAACTGCTGTGTACACTTTGTCCGCGTTATTGTGAAATAGGTCCCGGACAAGCCGGATTTTGTTATATAAGACAAAATATAAACGGAAAGCTTTATACAATAGGTTACGGCAGACCAACCGGTTTCGGGATTGATCCAATAGAAAAGAAACCATTAAATCATTTTTACCCGGGCACTAAAATTTTAAGTTTTGGTACTGCAGGATGTAATCTCGGTTGTAAGTTTTGTCAAAACTGGACAACAACTAAAGCAAAACTTGATGATTCAAATTCAATTATTGCTTTACCCGAAGATGTTGTTTTGCTGGCAAAAAGATACGGAACTCCATCTATTGCTTATACATATAATGATCCGACAATTTTTGGCGAATATGTAATTGATGTAGCTAAGCTTGCAAAACAGGAAAATATAAAATCTGTTATGGTTACCGCTGGTTATATAGATAAAGAAGCAAGAAAGGATATCTATAAATATATTGATGCTGCAAATGTTGACCTGAAAGCATTTACAGAAGAATTTTATTTTAAAAACACTTATTCACATATAAATTATGTGCTTGATACTCTTGTGTGGATTAAAAACGAAACTGATGTTTGGCTTGAGATAACAACACTTTTAATTCCCGGCGAAAATGATTCAGAAGATGAGATCAAAAAGGAATGTGATTGGATATTAAAAAACCTTGGTGATGAAGTGCCGATACATTTTACTGCATTCCATCCGGATTTTAAAATGAGAGATAAAAATTCAACTTCTCATTCTACTTTAGCTAAAGCTAAAAATATTGCGGTATCATCAGGAATTAAATTTGTTTATCTGGGTAATGTCCACGATTCTAAAAATCAATCAACATATTGTAAAAATTGCAACTCACTTTTAATTGAAAGAAACTGGCATCAGGTTAGTTTGGTAAATCTTAAAGGTAATAAATGTAAAATTTGTGGAACCAAATTAGCCGGAGAATTTTAAAAACTTTGTAGGACTAAAATGAAAAATCTTGAAGGCAAAATAGTATTTATAACCGGTGCTTCATCAGGTATTGGTAAATCCTGTGCAACAGAATTTGCTAAGCTCAAAGCTAATTTAATTTTAACTGCCCGCAGAGAAGATCGGTTAAAAGATCTTGCAAAAGAACTTGAGCAGAATTATAAAATAAAGACTCTTTGCCTGAAGCTTGATGTAAGAAAGTTCGAAGATGTTGAGAGTTTGTATAATAATCTTTCAGAAGACTGGAAAAAAGTTGATATACTGGTTAACAATGCCGGATTAGCCAGAGGCTTAGATAAATTTTACGCGGGCAAACTTTCTGATTGGAACGAGATGATAGACACAAACATCAAGGGATTGCTAAATGTATCAAGAGTTGTTGTTCCTCAAATGGTGGAAAGACAAACAGGACATATAATAAACATTGGATCAACAGCTGGACATGAAACTTATACTTTCGGAAATGTTTATTCAGCTACAAAATTTGCTGTTAAAGCTTTATCACAATCTTTCAGATTGGATGTTTTAGACAAAAGTATTAAAGTAAGCAGTGTAGATCCGGGAATGGTTTATACCGAATTCAGTAAAGTAAGATTTAGTGGTGATATTGAAAGAGCTGATAATGTATATAAAGGTATTACACCGCTTTCTCCGGACGATGTAGCAGAAGCCGTATTGTTTTGTGCTACAAGACCAGATAATGTAAACATTAATGAAATAATCTTAACACCTGTTCAACAGGCATCTTCATCTCAGGTGTACAGAAAAAATTAACAAAAAATTATCTGAATAAGCTAACGTCACCAGCGCCTTCTCTTATAATCTCCGGCTCATCACCGCTGAGATCTATAACGCTTGATGGTTCAAATCCCGTATTCTCTGAAGCAAGCATTAAATCTACTCTTGCGTAAAAGATATTTTTTATTTCTAACGGATCAAACAATGGATCACCAAGCCTTGTAGTAGCGCTTGTACTGATAATCGGATTACCTAATTCTTTAACTATCTGAAGTGTAACATTATGTTTTGGAACTCTTATTCCAACTGTTTTTCGTTTACTTAAAAATATTTTAGGAATCACTTTTGCAGCGGGCAGAATAAAAGTATAAGGACCCGGTAAAAGGTGTTTCATTGTCCGATAAGCATAATCCGAAACTTTTGCATATTTCGAAATATCTTTAAGATCGGAACAAATAAAGCTGAACAGCTTGGAATCTGTTTCACCTTTAATTGATAAAATTTGTTCTATTCCATCATGGTTAAATAAATCACATCCCAAACCATAATAAGTATCGGTTGGGAAGATTATAATTCCTCCTCTTTTAAGAACCTCTACTGATTTATTAATAAATCTGATCTGAGGATTTTTCGGGTGAAGCTCAAAATATTCCATAATTCAATTAGATTTTAAGGGTTGTTATAAGAGAATTCTGAAAAAAAACACTATGTTTAGTTTTATTATTATTTACTTGGGAATTTACAAAATAATCAATGATTTCTGCTCACATAGGAATAATAAATTAAACTTTTCAGAAGTTCTGATAATTTACTACTAAAATAGACTTCTGTAGATTAAAATCAAGAAGAAAATAAGGATTTTTCAAAAAACTGACAGAAATTAAAATAAAATTGTACTATGAATTTTAGTTTTTTAGTATGATTTTTATATATTTACGGTTCTAAAATTGAAAAGAATAAATAAGGAGTTTAGGAAATGGCTAGAAGATGCCAGGTAACAGGTGTTTGTCCGGCTACCGGAAATCAAATATCACACGCACATAATAAAACTAAAACAAGATTTTTACCAAATCTACAGAAAAAGCGAATCTGGGTTCAGGAATTGAATAGATATGTTACTATTAAATTATCTGCTAATGCTATAAAGACTATCAATAAAAAAGGTACTGCTCATATAGCTAAAATGGTTACTGAAAAGAAAATAAAAGCCAGATAGTTCTGATCTTATTTAAAAAGCAAATGGGAATCCAATCGGATTCCCATTTTTAATTTTAAACAGTCATAAATTATTCGCGCACAACCCAAACCTTAATCTTAGCGCTAACATTCGGATGAAGTTTCAGACTAACACCATAAATACCAAGCGCTTTAATAGGTTCTTCAATCTCTATTTTTCTCTTATCAATATTATGACCTTTTTCAGTAAGTGCATCAGCAATCATTTGAGTAGTAACAGTACCAAAAATCTTATCTTCTTCGCCAACCTGAACAGGTATAGTAATAGAAACAGGTTCAAGTTTAGCAGCAAGTTCTTCGGCAGCCTTTAATTCCTGCTGATAACGTTTTTCTACAGTTTTTTTCTCTTCTTCGAGTGCTTTAATATTTCCTTTTAAGGCAGCATAAGCAATACCTCTTGGAAAAAGGAAATTTCTAGCATAACCGCCTTTAACATCAACAATCTCTCCGATTTTACCCAGGTTCTCGAAGTCTTGTCTTAAAATAACTTTCATTGTTTTTACTCCAACTTTTTAAACTATCTGACAGTATCAGAAACGTAGGGCAATAACGCCATATGTCTTGCACGTTTAATTGCAATTGCAAGTTCACGTTGATACTTAGAGCTGGTACCGGTTATTCTTTTAGGAATAATCTTACCCTGCTCTGTAATAAATTTCTGCAACAGTTTTACATCCTTGTAATCAATATACTTGATTCCGCTTTGAGTAAACCTGCAGACTTTTTTAGTTTTAATTTCTTTCTTCATTTTCACTACCTGTTTGTTTAATTAAACTTGATTCTTCTTCAGATAAAAATTTATCAAAAGAATCTTCAGTATAGTCGATAGTATCATCAACAGCTATACTTGGTTCATCATCTTCAATTATATCATTTTCTTCAGAACCAATTAATCTTTTATTTAAAAACTGAATTCTTCTGGCTTTGATTTCAACAATACTTCTGTTATGTCCATCATCAGATTTCCAACTTCTGCTTTGTAACTCACCATCAACCAGAACTGCAGAACCTTTTCTTAATCTGTCTCTGCAGCTTTCAGCAAGTTTATTCCAGGCAACAACACCGATGTAACAAACATCTTCCTGCCATTGATTAGAGCTATCTTTGAACTTTCTATTAGAAGCAATTGAAAAATTTACAACAGGAGTTCTATTAGTAGTTTCTCTAAAAACAGGATCCTTTGTAAGATTACCAGCCACAATCACATAATTAATTTCCGGCATTTTCAAATCAGCCATTTGTAAACCTCCAAACTAAATCAATTTATTGTTAGTTATCATTTTCTTCATTTTCAACATCCAATTCTTCTGAAGCAATCGGAGCTTCCACTATTTCAGATGTTATGTCTTCTTTTAAAGTAGCTGAAAGAGTTTTGTTTTTTTCCAGCTGTTCTATCGCATCATTACTAAGATTTAATGTAAGATGTCTTAGTATTTGCTCATCTAATAAATAAATTCTTTCGAGCTTTGCAACCATATCTCTCGGAGCATCAAATCTGTAAATAGCATAATATCCTATTTTGCTTTTTGCTACCGGATATGCAAGGCGTTTTCTACCCCAATTTTCAATTTCACGGATAGTTCCGCCATTAGAAATGATGAAATCTTTAATTTTGGTAAGAATTGCATCGATTTGCTGATCATCTAATGCAGCATTAATAAGAATGGCGCTTTCGTACACACCTGTTCTCATCTGTAATCACCTCCCTTTGGGCATTTAGACCCTTACTATGTCTTTCAATAGTAAGAGCAGGGTTTATAAATAATGTTACTTTTTCTATTAAAAATTACTTAATTAATGGTGCAATAACAAGTGAAATTACCGACATAAGTTTTAATAAAATATTTAGTGATGGTCCAGAGGTATCTTTAAATGGATCACCAACTGTATCACCAACTACAGCAGCTTTATGAGCATCTGAGCCTTTAAAATACTTTTGTCCGTTAACTTCAATTCCTTCTTCAAACATCTTCTTTGCATTGTCCCAGGCGCCACCAGCATTTGCCTGAAAAATTGCCATCAATACACCTGATACTGTAACCCCGGCAATCAGTCCGCCTAACATTTCTTTATTTCCAAGAAATCCTGTTACAACCGGAACGATAACAGCAAGTAAACCGGGTATAATCATTTGTTTGATTGCTGATTTCGTAGATATTTCCACACATTTTCCATATTCAGCTTTACCATGAGCTTCTTCAAAAACATCAACATCCTCTTTATTCCATTCAGATTGATCTTTCCCCTGATTTCTTTTCATTACTTCTAAAGCTGCTTTTAATTGCGGGATTGAACTAAATTGTCTTCTCACTTCTTCTATCATAGCCATCGCTGCTCTGCCAACAGCCTGCATTGCTATAGCAGAAAACAATAAAGGAATCATTGCTCCTACAAATAAACCAGCCATAACTTCTGCTTTAGAAATATCAATGGCTTTTATATCGGCTGCAGTCATATATGCACCGAATAATGCAAGTGCTGTCAGTGCTGCTGAACCTATAGCAAAGCCTTTACCAATCGCAGCTGTTGTATTTCCAACAGCATCCAATTTGTCAGTTCTTGATCTGACTTCTTTTGGAAGTTCAGACATCTCAGCAATTCCACCGGCATTATCGGAGATTGGACCATAAGCATCAACAGCAAGCTGAATCCCTAAAATTGAAAGCATACCAACAGCAGCAATCGCTATTCCATATAAGCCGCCAAAATTAAAAGACAGAATTATTGCAAATGCTAAAACTAATATCGGAAGAGCAGTTGACATCATACCAACACTTAAACCTGCAATTATATTTGTAGCAGAGCCTGTAACTGATTGTCTTGCAATACCAAGCACAGGTCTTTTTCCGCTTCCTGTATAAAACTCTGTTATCATTCCAATTAAAGCACCTGTAACAATACCAACAACTGTAGCAATAAAAATTCCCATTGAGGTATATTGATTTCCCTTTTCAAGATCAGCCCATTGATAAAGTGGATCTTGATAATACCAGCTTTCCGGTAATAACCATCTAATTATGAAAAATGAAGAAATCATCATTATTATTCCGGCTACAATATTCCCAAAGTTAAGTGCTTTTTGCGGATCACCGCCTTCTTTTACTTTAACGAAAAAGGTACCAATTATCGAAGCAATAATGCCTACACTAGCAATGACTAATGGTAATAAAACTGCACCAAGACCGTTAAAATTGTTTTTAAATTCCGGAATTAAAAAAAATGTAGCTCCCAGAACCATAGTACTTACAATAGAGCCAACATAAGATTCAAAAAGATCTGCTCCCATTCCTGCAACATCACCGACATTATCTCCCACATTATCAGCAATTGTAGCTGGATTTAGCGGATGGTCTTCGGGAATTCCTGCTTCAACTTTTCCAACAAGGTCCGCTCCAACATCAGCAGCTTTCGTATATATACCTCCTCCAACTCTTGCAAACAAAGCAATTGACGAAGCACCAAAAGAAAATCCTGTAATAATAGTAATTACTCTGTTAAGACTATCAATATTAGACAATCCATAAAGATCACCATAAATAAGTAATAAACCTCCTAATCCTAATACACCCAAACCTACCACACCAAGTCCCATAACAGAACCACCTGCAAAAGCAATTTCAAGAGCCTTTCCCAATCCAGTTCTGGCAGCTTGGGTAGTTCTGACATTTGCTTTAGTTGCGACCCTCATACCTATAAGACCGGCTAAAGCTGAACATAGAGCACCAACAACAAAGGATACTCCAACAAGAGGAGAAGAATCAACTGTGTTTGAACCACTGTAAGCTAAAAGTGCAGCAACAACTATAACAAATATTATAAGCACTTTATACTCAGCTTTTAAAAAGGCCATTGCGCCTTCAGCGATATGATTGGAAATAACTTTCATTTTTTCTGTGCCAGCATCTTGTTTTGATATCCAGCTTGATTTCCAAAATGTATATAACAATGCTAAAACACCAAATAATGGTATAATATGAAAGATTAAATCCATAGTTAACTCCTTACCGAATGTTTATTCTGTTTCTTTGTTTTTATTATTTTGACTTTTTAACTGACTGTAAGTAATAAGCATTTTATCGTAACCACCAGTAATAAAGCTTTCAATCAATTGAGTGCCAAATTCGAATGATTTAATTAATTGTGAAAACTCTGAGTCTGAAAAATTTGTTAAAACGTAATCTGACAAAAACCCTTCATCAAAATTACTTCCTATACCTATTCTAAGTCTTGGTATTTCATCGGTGTTCATATGATAGATAATAGATTTAAGTCCATTATGTCCACCATCGCTTCCTGTTTTTCTTATCCTTATTTCTGCATTACTTAAATTAATATCATCAATAAGGATAAGTATATTTTCTGTATTAACTTTATAATGCTCACAACATTGCTTTAAAGCAATACCACTTAAGTTTACATAAGTAGAAGGCTTAATTAAAGCAAATGGATTACTATCAATCTCCCCTTCTGAGTATTGATAATCAAACTTAGAAAAAGTAAAGCTTAAAGATTTATGTTTAGCAAAAAAATCGGTTAACAAAAATCCTGTGTTATGCCTGTTTAATTGATAGCGTGTACCTGGATTTCCGATACCAAATATAATACGCACTAAAACTATTCTTCTTTATCCTGTTTACCTTTAGCAATTACTTCAGGTTCTGCAGGTTCTGTCCCTTCTTCAACCGGAGCAGCTTCTTTTTCAACTCTTGGATGAGTTACAGAAGCTATCATTGATTCCGGTGAATTAAGAATTGTATATTTTTCTGAACTTAAATCCGATACGTGGATAGCTTGTCCAAGTTTTAAATTTGTAATGTCTATCTCAATATGAGCCGGAATATTAGAAGGTAAACACTCAATAAGTATTTTGTAAAGTATATGTTGTAGTACTCCGCCTTCTTTAATTCCAATTGCACTTCCTACTAATTGAACAGGAATTTCCAGTTGAATTTTTTCATCTTTTTGCAAGCCTAAAAAATCCACGTGAACTATTCGATCAGTAACGGGATCAAATTGAACGTCTTTAATAATACACTCAAACTCATTTTCTTTATCAACATTAAGCGTAATCAGATGTGTTTTTGCTGTAAAAACCAAAGGATTTACTAGTCTTTCTTCTACTTCAACAGGAATGGGTTCGTGGTGCTTTGAATAAAATATTGCAGGTATCTTTCCTTCTTTGCGTAATAAACTTCTTGCTGCTTTATCAATTTGGGTTCTTTTCTTTGCGTTTATTAATACTTTCTCCATTTTATCTCCGGGTCTAAATTAACCTTTATCTATATTAAATAATGAACTGATTGATTCATTTTTATTTGTTCTTAAAATTGCATCACCAAATAAAGGTGCTGCTGAAATTCTTATAATACGATTACATTTATTTTCATCAAAATCTATTGTATCTGTAACAAATAGTTTATCTACCTGACTTTCATTTATTCTTTCATAAGCCGGGCCTGAAAGTAAAGATGAGTAATTGCACCAAATATTCTATTTGCTCCTTTTTCCTTTAATGCTTTTGTAGCATTTACAAAAGTACCAGCAGTATCGATAAGATCATCAACTAACAATATATCTTTGTTTTCAACATCGCCAATTATATTCATAACTTCTGTAATGTTGTCTTTGGGACGTCTTTTATCAATTACAATTAAACCTGAGTTAAGCATTTTTGAATATGCTCTTGCAATTTTTATCCCGCCAACATCAGGGGAAACAACAACCAGATTATCCGAAAGATTATTCAGATAATTTAGAAATATAGATGATCCATATAAATGGTCCATCGGAATATCAAAATAACCTTGGATCTGTGATGCGTGTAAATCCATTGTCATCACTCTATCGGCACCTGCAGAAGTAATAAGATTAGCCATTAGTTTAGCAGTGATTGCAACCCTGGGCTGATCTTTTCTATCTTGTCTAGCATATCCAAAATATGGAATTACAGCAGTAATTCTCTTTGCAGATGCACGTTTTGCTGCATCAAGCATAATAAGTAATTCAACTAAATTATCAGATGGAGGATTTGTTGATTGAATTAAAAATACATCTCTTCCTCTGATATTTTCACCATACTTAACCCAAATTTCCCCGTCGCTAAATCGCTTTGATTCAAGAATACCTAATGGAACACCGATGGAATCAGCAATTTTTTCTGCTAACGGCTTATTTGAGCTGCCGGCAAAGATTAAGAATCCATCTGATGACATTTAGTAAAACTCAATATATTTTTTAAATAGGCGTCAAATATAACCAAAGAGGCTTGTTAAGTCAATAAATTTGGTTGTTTTAGAAACACTTTTGA
>Ga0116185_1001771_pt1 | contig 20943 bp, 16 predicted proteins | sample AD_JPNNA7_MetaG_FD_89754 | JGI IMG/M metagenome (GOLD analysis project Ga0116185, IMG submission 89754) | Active sludge microbial communities of municipal wastewater-treating anaerobic digesters from Japan - AD_JPNNA7_MetaG | ecosystem: Engineered > Bioreactor > Anaerobic > Digestate | place...
ACCCATTCTTCTACCCGTTTTGCATTTTCTTCATCTATCATAGAAGTTATATCGGTAGTAATTTCTAGAGGATGTCCGGCTTTTAATTTTTTTGTTTCTTCAATAAATTTTTCTTTAAAAAGGGGGAATATTTTTTTATCTACATAAATACGCTGGGTGTGTATGCAAACTTGTCCGGCATACGCAAAAGCCCCAACAATACACCGTTTTACGGCAAATTCAATATCGGCCGATGAAGTAATAATAACGCCTGCATTTCCACCTAGTTCAAGTACTACTTTTTTCTTTTTGGCATCATTCTTCATTTTCCAGCCTACCGAAGGAGAGCCTGTAAATGTTAAAAGTTTAAAACGTTCATCGGTTACCAAACTGTTTCCTGTTTGTCTGTCCATTGGGATGATAGATACAGCTCCTTTCGGAAGCGCTGTTTCATCCATAATTTTGGCAAGTTCTAATGTTGATAAGGGAGTAGAAGTTGCCGGTTTTAAAATAATAGGACAGCCCGATGCAATAGCGGGAGCTATTTTATGTACCGCTAAATTCATAGGGAAATTAAACGGGGATATACCTGCTATTAAACCAATAGGGAAATATTTAATGAGTCCTTCTTTTCCTTTGCCGGTCGGCTCCCAGTCTAAACGCATGTATTCCATTGGGGGGCGTTTGCATTCTTCGGCAGCAGCAATAAAGGTATAAATAGCTCTTTGAATTTCGGCTTGTGCATAACGGAGGGGTTTTGCCGCTTCTTGAGCTAATACAGATGACAGCTCGTCTTTACGGGCTTTCATCGTGTTGGCTATTTGCATTAAAATCTCATAACGAATATAGGCAGGTGTTTTTCGTAGTTCCTTTTCAACAGCGCTTGCTTGTTTAATAGCTTCTTCCAGTATGTTTATATCGGCTAAAAATGTTTCTGCAATTATTTCGTTATTATATGAATTGCGAACAAATATAGGTTGAGGTGTAGTAATAAACTTACCGGCAGCATATATGGGGTATTTTTTCATTGAATAATTTTTTTCAAAATTAATTAATATATCAAATAAAGAGAATCGTTTGTTAACGACCAAATATTAAATTGTATTTTTGCTGAATTTTGAAAAGAAATGGAAGGGAAAAAAATCTTTTTTTACAAGTGGGCTATCCTCGTGGTCTTGGTTATTATATGGGGTAGTTCTTATATTTTAATGAAAAGAGCCTTGGGAACGTTTTCCCCGATGCAGGTTGGAGCTCTTCGTATTGCGATTGCATTTATTTTTTTGCTACCTATAGCCATTTTTCGTTTTAAAAAAGTACCAGTAAAATTAATAAAACTATTTGTGCTTGTTGGTTTGTTAGGAAGCGGTATTCCGGCATTTTTATTTGCAATAGCTCAAACCGGAATCGATAGTCAAATTGCAGGAATATTAAATTCGGTGGCTCCTCTTTTTACATTATTAATAGGAGTCCTCTTTTTCCGATATAAAACCAAATGGTTTAATGTTTTAGGTGTTTTTATTGGTTTGGCGGGAGCTATCGGACTTTTGTCGGCAGGGGGCATGTCTACATTCGACAGTAATTTAAGTTTTGGCATTTATATAATTATTGCAACAATGCTTTATTCATTAAATACAAACTTAATAAAAACATACTTAAAAGAGGTAGATGCATTAACCATTACCAGTGTGTCGTTTGTTTTTATAGGAATACCTTGTTTGGTATATTTACTGGCAGGTACCGATATTGTACACAGATTAAATCATATTCCGGGTGCATGGACTAATTTGGGCTATATGATTATTTTAGCTGCTTTTGGAACGGCATTAGCAGGGGTTTTGTATAACTATTTAATTAAAATTTCGTCTGTCATATTTGCAGCCTCTGTAACTTACGTAATTCCTATTGTTGCGGTAATATGGGGTTCGCTCGACGGAGAAAAATTTTATATAGGGTATTTCTTGTGGATAAGCTTAATTTTTTTGGGAATATATTTAGTTAATCGCGAAAGAAAATAGCGGAATTAGGGTTTTTAACAGAAAAATAAGTTAAATTACTGATATTAAATATTATATAGCAATATTACTAAATTTTGTTATAAATAAATAAATATTTTGGAAAGGAATCCATTTATTTTATTAATTAGTTAAATAACAGCATGTTAAATTTTAAAAAATATTTTTTTTAAGAGGGACTCAATTCATTCATTAACATGCTAAAAGAAGGACGAATAATAAAAAGATAGAAAATATCGAATAAAATGTTTGAATGTTTAATTTTTTTTATAACTTTGCACCCCTTAAATAGATGAAAAAGGGACTTTTATAAATCATAAAATCAATACAATGTACGCAATAGTTGATATAGCAGGACAACAGGTCAAGGTTGAAAAAGAACAAAAGGTCATCGTAAACCGCCTTGAAGGTGAAGTGGGAGCAAAAGTAGAATTTGATAAGATTTTGCTCATCGATAATGATGGAAAAGTTGTTTTAGGAAATCCTTTTGTTGAAAATGCAAAAGTAACCGCTACCATTCTTACTCACTTAAAAGGAGATAAAGTAATTATTTTCAAAAAGAAAAGAAGAAAAGGGTATCAGAAAGCAAGCGGTCATCGTCAGTTTTTAACACAATTACAAATTGAAAATATTGCTGAAAAATCGTCGAAAACGAAAAAAGCAAAATCAGAAACAGAAGAGAATTAATCATTTAAATTTTTTGAATTATGGCACATAAAAAAGGAGCCGGTAGTTCGCATAACGGTCGAGAATCGCATAGCAAACGGTTAGGTATAAAAATATTCGGCGGTCAGTTAGCAATTTCCGGAAATATTATTCTAAGACAAAGAGGAACCGTTCATCATCCTGGAGAAAATGTTGGACTTGGTTGCGATCATACTATTTACGCACTTACCGATGGTGTTGTAGAATTCAGAAGAAGAAAAAACAATAGATCGTATGTTTCTGTTGTTCCGTTTCCTGCTGAATAAAGAATAATAACATCAAAAATTTTATATCTCCTGAATTATTATTATTCAGGAGATTTTTATTTTATATATTTTTGTATTTAATGATTTAAAATATGCTACAAATAAATAGATTAAAAGAAAACCCACAAGAGATAATTAATCTTTTGGAAATCAAAAATTTTGATGCAAAGGAAAAAATAAAAAACATTTTAGAACTCGATGCTAAAAGAAGAGAGTTGCAAAAAAAATTAGATGATAATTTAGCCGAATCGAATGCCATTGCCAAAGAAATAGGAAATTTATTTAAAAGTGGTAAATCGAAAGAAGCCGATGTATTAAAAGATAAAACAGGACAATTAAAATCATCGGCAAAGGAATTATCGGATGCGCTTCAGCATACTGAAAAAGAATTGAATGAGATACTTGTACTTTTACCTAATATTCCTCATCCTTCTATTCCTAAAGGGAAAAATGCAGCCGATAATATTATTATTTCAGAAGTCGGTGTAATTCCTTCGTTAGATGAAAAAGCGTTGGCACATTGGGATATTACTTCTAAATATAATATTATTGATTTTGAAACAGGCGTAAAGATTACCGGTTCGGGATTTCCTATATATAAAGGAAAAGGAGCTAAATTACAACGTTCATTAATAAGTTTCTTCCTCGACCAAGCTGTAGAAAACGGATATACCGAATGCCAGCCTCCTTTTGTTGTAAACGAAGATTCTGCTTATGGTACAGGGCAATTGCCTGATAAAGAAGGTCAAATGTATTATATTAAAGAAGATAATTTATACCTTATTCCAACAGCAGAAGTTCCTATTACGAATATTTATCGCGATGTAATACTCAAAGCAGAAGATCTTCCAGTAAAAAATACCGCTTATTCTGCATGTTTTAGAAGAGAAGCCGGATCGTACGGAAAAGATGTCCGCGGACTTAACCGATTGCATCAGTTTGATAAAGTTGAAATTGTTCAAATTGCCCATCCACAAGAATCGTATCGAATATTGGAAGAAATGAAAGATTATGTGGCAGGTATTTTAATGAAGTTGGAACTGCCTTTTCGTATTGTTAAATTATGTGGAGGCGATATGAGTTTTGCATCGGCATGGACGTATGATTTTGAAGTTTATTCAGCAGCACAAAAAAAATGGCTCGAAGTAAGTTCCGTTTCCAATTTCGAAACCTTTCAATCGAATCGATTAAAATTAAGATTTAGAGAAGGAAACGAAAAACCACAACTTGCACATACATTAAATGGCAGTGCTCTTGCTTTACCACGCATAGTGGCTGCTTTATTAGAAAATAACCAAACGTCGGAAGGTATTAGAATACCCAAAGCGTTAATTCCTTATACCGGCTTTGAAATAATAAATTAATAATTGAAATAGTCTAAATCATTTATTGGTGACTCATGTGCTAAGTATTTTTTCTTTTAGGTATAAATATTTTCTTTTTTTTCTGATATTTATTATCATTCCAACGCATTTATTTTCGCAAACGGAAACCGATGAACAGTTGGCTTCCGCGTATTTTCAGAATAAAGAATACGATAAAGCCGTTGAATTATACGAAAAAGTATATGTGCAAAAACCGAATTTAGCCAATTATACTAAATACATCGAATGTTTAATTAAATTGGAAGAATTTGGGAAAACAGAAAAAATAATTAAAAAACAAATAAAATTATATCCTGCTATTCCTAGGTATAGCGTGGATTTAGGGTATTTATGGTCGGTACAAGGGAAATTATCTCAAGCACAGCAATATTATGAATCTCTTATAAAAAATGCCCCAAAAGATAAACAATATATAATTGATTTGGCTGATGCTTTTTTGTATAGAAATGAAATAGGTTATGCTCTTCAAACATATATTGTAGCCAAAAAAACTTTAAATGGAGCATATTCATTTCATAAAGAGCTAGCTGAAATTTATGAAGATAAGAAAGAGTATGAGTTAATGATGGATGAATATATTAGCTTACTTGAATTTGATATTTCTTATATAACGGAGATTCAAGCACTCCTTCAAACGATGGTAGTAGAAGAATCCGATGGTTTAAAAAGCGAAGCGTTAAAAGATGTGTTACTTAAAAGAATTAAAAAATACCCCGATGAAACTTTTTATTCGGAAATGCTATTATGGTATTCAACGCAGATAAAAGATTTTGAAACCGCTTTTATCCAAGCAAAAGCAATCGATAGAAGATTAAACGAAGACGGGAAAAAAGTGATTGATGTTGCTCGATTAGCATCCACAAACAAATTCTATGATGTGGCTATAGCTGCTTATCAATATATAATAAATAAAGGAATTGATAATTATTATTATTTGAATAGTCGCATGGAAATGCTGGATGTAAAATATACGAAAATTACCGATGGGGGTGTATATACAAATAACGATTTGCTCGAATTAGAAAAAGATTATAATTCTGTTCTAATAGAATTAGGTAAGTCAACAGCAACAATTTCATTCATAAAAAACTTGGCTCATTTGCAAGCATTTTACTTAAATAAATCGAATGAAGCCATTAAATTGCTTTATGAAGCATTGGAATTGAAAACAGCAAAAGCATCATCCCTTGCAGAATGTAAAATTGAATTAGCCGATGTTTTGTTAATGACTGGTGAAGTTTGGGAGGCTACTTTATTATATTCACAAGTCGAAAAAGCATTTAAAGATGAGCCTATCGGACATACAGCAAAATTTAAAAATGCAAAATTAACCTATTTTATTGGCGAATTCGAATGGGCGAAAGCACAGCTGGATGTGTTAAAAGCAGCTACTTCAAAATTAATAGCCAACGATGCCATGGAGCTTTCATTGCTTATTAACGACAATTCCGATTTAGACAGCACTTACGATGCATTGTTGTTGTATGCAAAAGCAAATTTGTATGAATTTAGAAACAAATACGATTCGGCTTTATTTCAATTGGATTCATTATTTATAAAATATTCATATCATACCTTATTTGATGAAGCATATTTTAAAAAAGCTCAAATTTATTACAAAAAGGGTTTAATCGATTCGGCAATAGCTAACTATAATCAAATAATATTGAAATATTCATTCGATATTCTTGCCGATGATGCAACGTATAAATTAGCCCTTATTTATGAAGATGATAGAAAAGACAAAGTGAAAGCCATGGAGTTATATCAAAAATTGATGACTTCTTATCAGGGGAGCACATATGTAGTGGAGGCAAGAAAGAAATACAGACTTTTAAGAGGTGATATTGTAAATTAAAAAATTAACAAGCCTGAAAACGAAATAGCAATACAAATTAACAATCCTATTCCCAATGTATCCTGTAAGAGCTAAAAAACACCTTGGTCAACATTTTTTAAAGGATGAAAATATTGCGCAAAAAATTGTTGCATCTCTTTTGTCAAATAAAAACGTTCTTGAAATAGGAGCCGGAACAGGTGTTCTTACAAAGTACCTAAAAGATATCTCGGGAATAAATTTAAAAATTATTGAAATTGATAAGGAGTCGATTATTTTTCTTAAAAATAATTTCCCCGAAATAACCGAAAATATTATTCAATCCGATTTTCTTCGATATGATTTAAAAACCTTATTTAACGGGAAATTCAGCATTATTGGAAATTTTCCGTATAATATTTCTAGTCAAATATTATTTAGGGCTATTGAAAACAAAGATGATGTTGAGGAGGTGGTAGGAATGTTTCAGAAAGAAGTGGCTGTAAGAATAGCATCTGCTCCGGGAAAAAAAGATTACGGAATTTTAAGTGTGTTGCTTAAAGCGTGGTACGATATAGAATACCTTTTTACAGTAGACGAACATGTTTTTGTACCACCGCCCAAGGTAAAATCGGCGGTTATACGACTAAAGAGAAATAATGTAACAAGCTTGGGATGCGATGAAAAACTTTTTATCGCTGTTGTGAAAACCGCATTTAACCAGCGACGGAAAACATTACGCAATGCGTTATCCTCTTTTGGATTTAAAGACACTTCAGATATTATTTTTACAAAAAGAGCAGAACAGTTAAGTGTTGAAAATTTTGTTTGGCTAACACAAAAATTAAGTCAAATTAAAGAAACTGAGCAATAATGCTATATTCAGCGAGCTAACCACGACAGCAATAATTAGTAAAATAATCTTCGTCTTTAATGTATTTACATATTTTCCCATCACTTTTTTCGAAGAAGTAAGATATATCTGCATAAATATGGTGAAGGGAAGTTGCATACTTAAAATCATTTGCGAAATAAGAAGTCCTTTGAATGGGTTGCCAATAAAGAATATTAGTAATAAAGCAACCAAAAAAGTAATTGCAATGCCAACTTTGGAATGGATATCTTTAATATTAAACGGCTCACTGTATATCCCGGAAAATATAGAACCTCCTGCAATACCGGCCGTTATACTTGAGGCCACTCCGGCGAAGAGTAAAGCAATAGCAAAAACAATAGCTGCTGCATTACCAAGTAAAGGGCGCATCATTTCTTCTGCTTGTTGAAGCTCTGTAATGGATATTTTATTCGTAAAAAAAACGGAAGCTGCAATGAGGATCATGGCGCTGTTAATAGCCCAGCCAATAATCATTGAAAATAGCGTATCAACAAATTCGTAGTCTAGTTGTTTTTTTATAATTTTTTCATCTTCCAGATTCCACTGTCGACTTTGTATTACTTCGGAGTGTAAAAAAAGATTATGAGGCATAACTACAGCACCAAGCACACTCATTATTACCAACATAGAACCTTTTGGAAATGTAGGATGTATCCAACTTAAAGCCGCTTCACGCCAAGGAATATCAACAAAAGTCAATTCATAAATGAATGAAATTCCAATAATGGAAACAAACCCAATAATCCATTTCTCAATTCGTTTATAGGAATTGGAAAATAAAAAATAAACAACTAGGATTGTAATCAAGATTGCACCTATTTTTAACGGAACATGGAATAACATTTCTAATGCTATTGCCCCTCCCAGTATTTCTGCTAATGCGGTAGATATTGCTACCATTATAGCAGAATAAAGAATGGGTCTTGAAATCCATTTTTTCGTATATTGAGTTGCTGCTTCTGATAAACATAATCCTGTTGCTATTCCAAGATGTGCAACATTATGCTGTAAAATAATCAGAATAATAGTTGATAATGTTATAATCCATAATAACGAATATCCAAAATCGGAACCCGCCGCAATATTAGAAGCCCAATTGCCCGGGTCGATAAACCCAACAGTTACCAATAAACCGGGACCAATATATTTAAGAAATTCCCTGATTCCGAATTCTCGTTTATGATCCTTGCGTAATATATCTTTTAAGAAATTATTCATATGTAATTTTACAAATTTACTCAAAAAAAAACATAAAAATATTTTGTTAATTAAAAAATATTATGTATCATTGTGATATCAAAATGATATTAATGCAAATTTTAAAAACAAAAAAAATGAAAAACGAAAAAAATTTTATTCCTGTATCAGGATATATTGGACTGCTAATAGGGCTTTTATTAGCTCTTTCTGTTTTATGGTTTTCTATTATTGGTGATAACGCAGTATTAGTTGTTATCTTTACATTTTTATCTGTTTTTGGTGTTTTTCTCCTTACGGGATTAAGAGCTGTTAGCCCCAATGAATCATTGGTTTTGACTCTTTTTGGAAAATATATTGGGACTATCAGGCAAAATGGGTTTTGTTGGACTAACCCTTTTTTTATTAAGAAAAAAATTTCGTTAAGAGCCAGAAACCTCGATAGTCAACCTTTAAAAGTAAATGATAAAATGGGAAATCCTATTATGATTGGTGTTGTGTTAGTTTGGAGAGTTGAAGATACTTATAAAGCAGCATTTGAAGTAGATAACTATGAAAACTTTGTTAAAATACAAAGTGAAGCGGCTATTCGGAAAATGGCAGGTGAATTTTGTTACGATAATTTAGAAAATCAGGATGCTAGTATTACGTTACGTTCAGGGGGGAATGAAATAAATCAATTTTTAGTTCATGAACTTCACGAAAGATTGGCTATTGCAGGTATTAATGTAATGGAAGCAAGAATAAATTATTTAGCATATGCGGCAGAAATAGCAGGAGCTATGCTTCAGCGTCAACAGGCAACAGCAATTGTAGCAGCCCGGTTTAAAATTGTTGAAGGTGCAGTAGGCATGGTTCAGAATGCATTACAGGAACTTTCAGCAAAAGGAATTATTGATTTGGATGATGAAAAGAAAGCAGCAATGGTAAGTAATCTTATGGTTGTTCTTTGTTCTGAAAGAGCGGCTCAACCGGTATTAAATTCGGGTTCATTATATTAAGAAAGCGATGTCAGAAAAAAAATCGTTTATAATACGAATTAATCAGGAAGTATATACGGCTCTCGAAAAATGGGCGACTGACGAATTCCGTAGTGTAAACGGACAAATAGAATATTTACTTACAAATGCATTAAAGAGTTCCGGTCGAATAAAAAAAAATAAAAATAATGAAAAAGGAAAAGATCACTAATACTGTTTCAGAATACTAATTTTATTTAAAATAGCGTTTTTAATTTCTGCATTATTCTTATAAAATGGAATCGCTTTATTGTATAAGTCAATAGCTCGAGGCATATCTTTCATGCTTTCATATTGGTAAGCTTTAAAACTGAATAACCCACCATAATATTCTTTAAAACGTTTAACCATCCTGTCATTAGGATGGTTTTCGTTTATAAAAAAATCGAAATTTAAATCGGTATAATTAATTGATGTAAATGACGTATCCCGTTGAATTTTGTATGCTGCAAAAACCGATTCCAGAGGATATTTATTGAGTAATTGTTGTGTTTCTGGATTGTTTAGATGGGTAATATATACGTCTTTTTTATTTTTTAAATGTTTGTCAATAAAAGAATAAATCATATTTTCATAAGATGCTTGAATGGTACTTCCAACATAAGGATCCCCATCCTCGAAAGGTTTTACTGCTTCTATAAAAGCATTAACTTCTTTTTCTGATGGTTTTATAAAATCAGGATGATTGTTTTTTAGCATTTCAATATACCAGCTTCTTTTTAATAACATGATATCTAAACATATTAAGTCGTTTCGTTTTTTTTCAACTATTTGATAATAAAAGAATGGAAAACAATAGGGATCCCAATCACCTATTACGATTGACTTAGGGGTTGCTATTTTAAAAATATTTTCTACATATTTTTCGGGATAGTGGTATGAGCTCATATCCACTTTCTTATAGTTTTTTAAGATATTACTTAACCCCATAAGAACACACAAAAACCCGAGTGAATATATTAAATATTTTGATGATTTAATAAGAGAAATCAGGTAAAACAACCCAACTCCAATTAAAACAGATAAAAATAGATAAGAAGGAATATAAAAAACAGAAACCAACGCTCCATTTTCAATAGCCGCATATTTATTGGAAGAAATATCAAAATTGGTAAAATAGGTAGTTAACGGAATACTGAATAAAATAAAAAATAAGGCAAATAAAAAATAGCTTTTGTTTTGCCTGTAAAGGACAATAAACCCAATGATTGCAAACAAAATAAATAAAGGAAACCATTGTTCTGTTAATAATTCAGATAAATAGTATTTAAATTGACTTATAAAACCCGATGTTGATTGAGTCTCATCCAAATTATATTGATGACGGGTTACAACACGAAAAAAATTGGTAAAATTTTCAGGATTACCCCAATTCATTGGAGGGTTTTGAGAAGAAGCAAGAGGAAGGTATAAAAAAGGAGTAAAGCCAAGAATAAAAAATAAAATTGATTTTAAAATCGTTGGAATATGCAGTAATATTTTATAATCAACCGCCAATAAATAAACGCCAAAAATAGGAATAAGCATCATTGAGGTAGAATGATTTGTTATGCTTAAAGAAATTATAAAACTAATGATAAATAAATATTTTCTTCTTCCTGCAATGCTTTCTTCTCTTTTCCATAGCAGGGAAAATAAGATAAATAAAGCAATAAAGAAACTGTTAATCCCATAAACCTCTGTCATAACAGCTTGTTCCCAGGTTTCAAAACTCAGTGCAAAAAATAATCCACTACATAATGCAATCATGTATTTTAGCATTTGAACAGATGTAGGCTTCATCTTTTTCCAGAATGAACTTTGAATAAATGTATCTTCCAAAATAAGTACCATCGAATAGCAAATAATTACGGAAGTGGCTGCTGTGAAGAAAGCAGAAACCATATTCACTCGGAATGCGATATTCCCAAATGGAATAATAATCGAAAATAGTTTTCCGAATAAGGTAAATAATGGGTATCCCGGTTCGTGTGGAATGCCGAGGGTGTAGGCAGCAGCAATCAATTCGCCACTGTCTTCAAAAGAAATGGATGGGGCTAGTGTTAAAAGGTATAAAATAAATGGAATTAAAAAAGATAATGCCAATATTCCATAAAACAAGAACGTATTGTTTTTAGGAAAATCTATTTTTGTTTTGACATTCGTTTTTTTAATAGGATTGGTATTAATATGTTTGTTTTTTTTCTTTTGCATGGAAAAATATTTGTGTAAAAATAAAAATAAACCATTAAATGTTAAAAAAATGATTCGGCTTTAATTGTTATAACAGATTTGGTTAAGCAGTGTAATTTATTTAATTTCGTACTGTTTTTTACACATGATAAATCATCCAAACATATTATTTATTGATTCTGCCCATCCATGCATGAAAGAGGTATTAGAAATGAATGGGTTTGTATGTGATGATGGTACTAAAATGGATGTAAAAGAGATTCATACGATTATTCATAAATATACCGGAATTATTGTCCGTAGTAGAATAAATATCAATAAAGATTTTATCGATAAGGCAACAAACCTACAATTTATTGGAAGGGTTGGAGCTGGCATGGAAAGTATTGATATAGCATATGCACAAGAGAAAAACGTGTCATGTTTTAATTCTCCCGAAGGAAATCGCGATGCCGTAGGAGAACAAGCCTTAGGGATGCTGTTATCACTAATGAATAACTTAAATAGAGCAGATCGCCAAGTACGCAATGGCGAATGGATACGCGAAGAAAACAGAGGATTCGAAATTAAAGGAAAAACAATTGCCATTATCGGATACGGCAATATGGGAAGTTCATTTGCTAGAAAACTAAAGGGATTTGAAGCCAATGTAATAGCGTATGATAAATATAAACAAAATTATTCCGATGAATTTGTGCAAGAATCTTCCTGGAATGAAATAGTTGAAAAGGCCGATATTCTTAGTTTACATGTTCCTTTAACCGAAGAAACACGTTATTTGATTAATAATTCACTTATAGGGAAGTTTAAAAAAGACTTTTGGTTAATTAACACTGCCCGCGGACCGGTTGTTAACACAGCCGATTTAGTTCTTGCTTTAAAATCGGGAAAAATTAAAGGGGCTGCATTAGATGTAATAGAGTATGAGGAAACCTCGTTTGAATCGCTTTCTCTTAAAAATATGCCGGCTCCCTGGAAATACCTTGTAAATAACGATAAAGTGATATTAACGCCTCATATAGCGGGGTGGACGGAAGAATCGAAAGAAAAATTAGCGACCGTTCTTGCTCATAAGATTATCGCATTTATGAAAAATAATAAATAAAAGAATTAATATTTTGTTAAAAAATGAATTTATGAAACCAAAAAACAAAATTTTTAGCGGGAAAACATTAGCTATATTAACTGGTGGAGGAGATACTCCTGCCCTTAATTCGAGCATCGAATCAGTTCGAAACAGAGCTTCTATGTTGGGCTTTAAGGTATATGGAATTCGAAAAGGATGGAAAGGGCTATTGGGAGAAGGAGATGTAATTGATTTAACCAACCATCCATACGACGGATGGTATGGGGGTACTGCTCTTCTATCGAGTCGCACAAATCCATTTCCTACCAAAAAAAATCCGGAAAACAGAGTTCCTCAAATTCTTAATAATTTAAAACGCTACCATATTGATGTACTAGTCTCTATTGGTGGAGACGATACCAATGGGGCAGCTAAAAGACTGTATGAAACCGAAGGTATTCCGGTTATCGGATTTCCCAAAACAATCGATAATGACTTACGAACCCATACCATGCATAGTTATAATGGGAAAGAAGTAGAAGCTGTTTTATGTCCAGGTTTCCCTTCAGCCGTTCAAGGAATAGTTGATTTCTCTAACAGAATGCGGACTACTTGTGAATCGCATCAACGGATTTGTGTTCTGGAAGTAATGGGTCGCGATGCCGGTTGGCTTACTGGAGGTGCTTATTATGGAGGTGCAGAAATATCGTTAATTCCTGAAATTGAAATTACCAAAGAACGAAAAGAAGTTTTTTTCGAAAAAGTAAAAGAAGCATACCTTAATTCTCCTAAAAAAGCTATCGTTGTTGCTGTATCAGAAGGAGTCCGCTGGTATGATGAAGCTAAAGGAAAAGTAGATGTGGTGTATGCAAGCTCCGAAACCGATGAGTACGGGCATCCTCGCTTTGGTGGTATTAGCGGCGTTATTGCATCCGAAATAACAAAAAAATTAGGTATCGAAGCAAGAGCTCAAATCACCGGATACTACCCTCGTTCCGGTCAATGTCAGGAATACGATCGTAAATTAACGGTAACATTAGCCGATAAAGTAGCAGACTTATTACTACGTGAAGAATACGGACAAATGCCGGTTATAACTAAAATTGTAAAACAAATTGAATTGGAAGAATACAACACTTCTTCTATTGATATGGGTTCTATCGGGAACAGGCCTTTACAGGATATTTATTATAATCTCGATCAGTATAATTTTACATCGGCATACGACGATTTCCTTTCAAATATTATTGATAAACCCGAAATCAATGAATTTAAATACGATTTTCCGATAGTCTTACCTAAGTAGCATTGGTGCGATTTTGTTTCAAGGTGAAATAATAATTTATTTCACCTTTTTTTATACTCTTTATTTCTCTTAAACCAATTGAAAAATTTAAAATATCTGTTGGACTATTTTAAATTTGCAATTGGTATAACTTAAAAGGACAGTAAGGCCGAAATATCAAATTTCTAAGAAATTTATGCAAAAATATTGCATTCTAATCAATCAATTATCAGTGATTTAGAGATGAGCTAGTTAGATTGTAAATTTACTCTCCTATCTATAGCCTGCATGCTTTGTCCGACCACACGTGCTATTAAATTAAATAATTATACGAATTATTTATAGAAAGTGAGTCGCACTAAAGCACGAAGAAAATAAAGTAATAAGTGTATTTTGATGTGGGTCAAGCAGAGGAGTCCGACGAAGGAGGACGTCTCGAAGCTTGACCAATCGTAGAAAAATTCAATAGAATAAATTGTTTTTTTATTTACTTTTTGTCTTGATACAAAAAGTAACAAAAAAATCAAGACGAATCGAAGCTTCAACGCTCTCTAAAATTTAAAAAAATTTTATAACAAAGTAACAGCCCACCTGAATTAGCGGGCTGCTTTGCTAAAATTCTAATTTAAATTTTATTCACGCTTACCCTGTCCTCGCCGATTCGTCTGGCCTTCGCGCATATATTTAATATTTGGCATTTTTTAGTTATATTAATTTTTAACATTTGGCATTGGGTATTGGATATTCCTTTATTCCGTTATATTTTTTTCTTGAAAAAAGGAATAAGTTTTTTATTTATTTTACCTTTTTTCCATTGATACAAAAAGTTATAAAATTAATTATGCAAAAGTTAAGGAATTATAAAAATACAATATATTTTTAATCATTTTAATTCTTTTATCTTTGCATGGTGAAGTCAGATGAAATTCTTGCTTTTTACCGGCAAGATACACGGACAAGTCGAATAAAAGATATTGTAAGAAACCGTTCAAAAGCCCGAATTCAGCTTAAAGGATTAACCGGATCAGCAGGAGCAATAGTAGGAGCATCGGTTTTTGAAGGGAATCCTTTTACCCAATTGTTTATTCTCCCCGACAAAGAATCTGCAGCTTATTTTTTAAATGATTTAGAAAATATTTTCGAAGAACAAAGCCTTCCTTCCGAAAAAAAACGTATCCTTTTTTATCCTACATCCTATAAGAAAGCATATCAAATAGAAAAAACCGATAATGCCAATGTTCTTTTACGTACAGATATTTTAAATCGGTTATCGGGAGGAAAAAGAAAAAATATTATTGTTACATGTCCCGAAGCACTTTCGGAAAAAGTAGTAACAAAATTATTTCTTACTCAAAATACATTCAAACTTAAAACAGGAGAACAGGTTAATCTCGATTTTATTATGGAATTCCTAGCGGAGTATGGCTTTGAACGAGTCGACTTTGTAGTAGAACCCGGTCAGTTTACCTTGCGAGGGGGTATTATTGATGTGTTCTCATTTTCCAATGATTATCCTTATCGTATTGAATTTTCCGGTAACAAGATAGAATCGCTTCGTACATTTAACCCGGAAACACAACTTTCTGTTTCTAAATTGGCAAGTATTAGTCTGCTACCCGATATCCAAAAAAGAGAAATATTAGAAAAAAGAGTATCCTTTCTTTCTCTTTTGCCAAGCGATACGCTTATCTGGATAGAAGATGCTGCTTATACGTTTGAAGTAATTGACAAAGAATTTGAAAAAGCAAAAAAAGCATTCCAAGAACTTCATGCAGAAATAAAACAGTTACCTCCCGAAGAATTATTTATCCAAAGCGATGATTTCCGTAAGCAACTACTCGATTTTTCGCTGCTGGAATTTGGAAAACACGTTCTATTTGAAGCACAAGAAGAAATTTATTTTTCAACAAGCCCTCAACCTTTATTCAGCAAAAACTTTGATTTACTTATCTCCAGCTTGAATGAGAATACAAATAATGGATTTTATAATTTTATTCTAGCCGATAATGCGAAACAGATTGATCGTATTTATACCATTTTCGATGATATTCAAAAAAACAGAGATGTTCTACAACCAATCGAGTTTAGACCTGTTCCTTTTGCTTTACATGAAGGCTTTATTGATAAAGAATTAAAGTTAGCGGTATATACCGATCATCAAATTTTTGAACGTTATCACCGTTTCCGGCTTAAAGAACGATTTCCCGGCAAGGAAACAATTACCATGAAAGAACTGTACGACCTTAAACCGGGCGATTATGTTACACATATAGATCATGGGATTGGTCGGTTCGACGGGCTAGAAAAGATTGAAGTAAACGGCAAAGAACAAGAAACCATCCGCTTGGTTTATAAAGACAGTGACCTTTTATATATTAGTATTCACAGCTTACATCGTATATCTAAATTTATCGGGAAAGATGGAAGTGAGCCTACTTTAAATCGATTAGGTTCTAATACCTGGAATAACTTAAAAAATAAAACCAAACAAAAGGTAAAAGATATTGCCAAAGACCTGATTAAATTGTATGCACAACGCCGTACAGAAAAAGGCTTTGCTTTTATGCCCGATACCTATCTTCAAACCGAGTTGGAGGCCTCTTTTATTTATGAAGATACACCCGATCAAATAAAATCAACGGCCGATGTGAAAAAGGATATGCAGCAGGAATATCCCATGGATAGGCTTATCTGCGGAGATGTAGGTTTCGGAAAAACGGAAATAGCCATTAGAGCGGCTTTTAAAGCGGTAACCGATAGTAAACAAGTAGCCGTGTTAGTTCCTACTACTATTCTTGCTTTACAGCATTTTAAAACATTTAGTGAACGTTTAAAAAGCTTTCCATGTAAAGTTGAATATGTTAACCGATTTAAATCGACGAAAGAAATAAAAAAAACATTATCAGAATTAATTGAAGGGAAAATAGATATATTAATCGGAACGCACCGACTTATCAGTAAAGATGTAGAATTTAAAGACCTTGGTTTGTTAATAATTGATGAAGAACAAAAATTTGGAGTCGCAGCAAAAGAGAAATTAAAACAACTTAAATTAAATGTAGATACGTTGACACTAACGGCAACTCCCATTCCCCGAACATTGCAATTTTCATTAATGGGTGCACGCGACTTATCTATAATCAATACGCCACCTCCTAACCGATACCCTGTTATTACCGAATTACATGTTTTTAAGGAAGAAATAATTAGAGATGCCATATTATATGAAGTTTCTAGAGGAGGACAAGTGTTTTTTGTGCATAACCGCATTCAAAATATAACCGAAATTGCAGGAATAATTCAACGTTTATGCCCCGATGTTCGCGTGGCTATTGGTCACGGTCAAATGGAAGGGGCTAAATTGGAAAGCATTATGCTCGATTTTATTGATGGCATGTGCGATGTTTTAGTATCTACGACGATCGTTGAATCCGGACTCGACATTTCCAATGCAAATACCATTATTATTAACGATGCCCATAACTATGGCTTAAGCGACCTCCACCAACTTAGAGGACGGGTAGGAAGAACCAACAAAAAAGCCTTTTGTTATTTGTTAGCGCCTCCACTATCTGTTTTAACCGATGAAGCCAGAAAAAGACTTCGTGCCATAGAAGAATTTTCCGACCTGGGAAGTGGTTTTAATATTGCCATGCGCGATCTCGATATTAGGGGTGCCGGCAATTTATTAGGGGGCGAACAAAGTGGCTTTATTGCAGAAATTGGATTTGAAATGTATCATAAAATATTAGATGAAGCAATTGCCGAATTAAAAGAAACAGAATTTAAAGAATATTTTAAAGAAACAGCAAGTGTGGAATTTGTTAAAGATTGCCAGATAGAAACTGATTTGGAAATATTGATTCCGAACGATTATGTAAATAGCACAAAAGAACGTTTATCGCTATATAAAGAGCTCGACAATATTGAAAACGAGGAAGGGCTCGACAAATTCAGAGAACGCTTAATTGACCGCTTTGGGAGTATTCCTATACAGACACAAGAACTGATTAATGCCGTAAAACTTCGAAAAATTGCCAAAAATATAGGGTTTGAGAAAATTGTGTTAAAAGGAAATAAATTAATCGGATTTTTTATAGCCGATGAATCATCTGCTTATTACCAAACCGATATATTTAGTAAGGTATTGAATTATGTAAAAGAAAATTCGAAAACATGCAGGATGAAGGAAGGAAATAATAAATTAAGCCTTGCTTTTGAAAATATAAAAAGTATAAGCGAAGCTATTCAGGTACTTAATCAATTATATAAAATTGAAAATAAGTCGTTATAAAAAAATTGACTTTTAGATAAATTTATTTTAATCGAAAATGATTATCATGTCGTTTTCTGCCTTGCCAATTTCATTAACTCATCACGCGATTTTTTAAAAGCAACAGGCATCGTTATTCCGCCCGGGATACTATTAAAAATAACAGTTTTGCTTTGAGATATTGTTTTAAAGGAAAGTTTAAAAATAGTATAAGATTCTCCTTTATTAGGGTTCCCAATAACATCCGCTAAGCCCCAAAATTTATATTCATTAATTTTGTTTAAAAGGGAATCCATATCTTGTTTTAAAAAGAGGGACTCTTTCGTATTTATTTTTGTTTTATCTATTAGCGGGTTCCCGTTCTCCCACTTTATATCGGCCGGTTTAATATCTTTATGAAAAGTAAAATATAATTTCCCTTTTTCAATCTTAACTTCTTCATAAGTCGATTCGCTCACGTGTAAATAAGAAGCGGTGAAGGTATTTAATTCATCTCTATTTGCATTAGGTGTTATTTGTTTTTGAGAGCCACATCCAATAATTAAAAGGAAAATATAAACGAGATGACTAATTATAAAGGGTTTCATGGTTTTGTCTTTTTGTTTATTTAATAAAAACAATCATATTATACCGATTGCATATATGTAATAGTCCAATAAATTCTAAATAACATATATGTTATCGGCATTACCATTGTATAATTTAAAATATCCGTTGGATTATTTTAAATTTACAATTGGTATAACATTCAAATATAGGAAGAATTTGCAATACGAAAAATTTTAACATATTTTAAAAACAAGCAATGGGAAACATGTCTAATATTTGTATATTTGTTGCGAAAAATGTAAAAAAATGAAAAAAACAGATTATTTAAAAGATACCATAAAACATATTGATATAAAAAAATACAATGTTGTTCCCATGGTAGATGCAATGAAAGATATGGCTTTTCAAGCAAGAAATTTAGCAAGAGGAGCCGAAATTTTTAATATGATGCAGAAAGATAAAGACTGTGTTGTATTTCTTACGTTGGCAGGATCTCTTATTTCTGCCGGATTAAAAAAAGTAATCGTAGATTTAATTGATCATAATATGATTGATGCTATTGTTTCTACTGGTGCAAATATTGTTGACCAAGATTTTTTTGAAGCACTCGGTTTTAAACATTATAAAGGAACGCCATTTGTGGAAGATGCAAAACTCCGAAATTTAAGTATCGATCGAATTTATGATACCTATATTGATGAAGATGAATTGCGTATTTGCGACGAAACTATCGGGAATATTGCTAATAGCCTGGAGCCACGAGCATATTCTTCGAGAGAATTTATTATTGAAATGGGTAAATATTTAGAGAAAAATAAAAAGTTTGCTAAATATCGCGACGAATCTATTGTTTATCGTTGTTTCAAAAAAGGAGTCCCCATTTTTGTTCCTGCTTTCTCCGATTGTTCTGCTGGTTTCGGTTTGGTACATCACCAATGGCATAATCCCGGTAAACAAGTAAGTATCGATTCAGCCAAAGATTTCTTAGAAATAACCAAAATAAAAATTAAAAATGAAACATCCGGTATCTTTATGATTGGCGGAGGTGTTCCCAAGAATTTTGTTCAGGATATTGTAGTAGCAGCGGAAGTATTGGAATTTGATGCTCCTATGCATAAATATGCTATACAGATTACTGTTGCCGACGAAAGAGACGGAGCATTATCGGGATCTACCTTAAAAGAAGCCAGCTCATGGGGAAAAGTAGATACCACCTACGAACAAATGATTTATGCTGAAGCTACCATTGCTATGCCTCTAATTGCAGGGTATGCATACCATAAATCATCGTTTAAAGGAAGAAAAGAACGCAACCTGAATAAAATGATAACGGAATTTAAAATAAAGTAAGAAGATTAAATTTTTATTAAATTAAACTTTTTTCTTGCACAGCTTATTTAATTTTTATTAATTTACCAATAATTTAACAACCGAAAATGTCGGATAGTTTAGTTGTAATACCAACCTTTAATGAACGGGAAAATATCGAAAAAATAATTCGTAAGGTATTTTCTTTATCTAAACAATTTGATATTCTAATTGTAGAAGATAATTCCCCCGATGGTACGGCCGCTATTGTTAAAAATTTAATGTCAGAATTTACAGATAGGCTATATATAGAAGAAAGAAAAGGGAAGTTAGGATTGGGTACCGCCTATATTCACGGTTTTAAATGGGCTTTAAAAAAAGGATATGATTATATCTTTGAAATGGATGCCGATTTTTCTCATAATCCCGACGATTTATTACGACTTTATAATGCTTGTAGCAAAGAAAATGCTGAACTCGCTATTGGGTCTCGCTATATAAATGGCGTTAATGTTGTTAACTGGCCTATGGGGAGGGTGCTCATGTCGTACTACGCCTCCGCCTATGTTCGCTTTATTACTCGGATGAAAATAAGAGACACCACAGCCGGATTTAAATGCTATAAAAAAGAAGTATTAAAAGCAATAAACCTCGATAAAATTAGATTTACCGGTTATGCTTTCCAAATAGAAATGAAATTTACTGCTTGGAAACTCGGATTTAATATAGTAGAAGTGCCTATTATTTTTACCGACCGTACGGAAGGCCAATCTAAAATGAGTGGAGGTATATTTAAAGAAGCCGTATTGGGTGTTATTTCTTTACGTTTAAAAAGCATATTTAAAAAATATAAAAGAATTGAAGCATAACTCAAATAATAATTATTGAACGGAAAGGTATGGCATTATCCATACCTTTTTATTTTAGAAAATGAAAACAATTATAAAAAACGCTTATATTGTTAATGAAGGGAAAACCTTTATAGGCTCTGTTATTCTCGAAAATGGCTTTATTAA
>Ga0116185_1001779_pt1 | contig 20903 bp, 22 predicted proteins | sample AD_JPNNA7_MetaG_FD_89754 | JGI IMG/M metagenome (GOLD analysis project Ga0116185, IMG submission 89754) | Active sludge microbial communities of municipal wastewater-treating anaerobic digesters from Japan - AD_JPNNA7_MetaG | ecosystem: Engineered > Bioreactor > Anaerobic > Digestate | place...
CTTTTCCCGAGGCTCTTTACTCCCGAGTTTGTGAGAAGCGCCGATATTTTTCTTATTTATCTTCTACTGATTATTCCGAGGCTTGTTTTTCCACAAACCATTATTGTTGGAAGGAGAAAAACACAAATAACACTTTTTGCAGCCATAATAGAACTTGCCGTAAATATCCCGCTCAGCCTTTTGCTTATTGGTCCGTATGGAACCGTAGGAGTTGCTCTTGCCACTTTCATCGTTTATTGTATAGAAAAAATCTTTCTTATATGGTATGTATGGGCAAAAATGAAAATAAAGCCTCAGGAGTATATCCCTCTTAAAGTATATATAATTTATTCATTGCTGATAGTAATACTGTTTGTCCTGATTGACCATAGAATAATTGACATACAGTAAATCTTTAAGGCAGGAAGGAAAAATATTTCCATATATTTGCACAATCGTCGTGGTTATTCTCCGACAGACAGAATTATAATGTATTGAACAAATTCTTGTGATATGGATTTCAAAGCCATTGAAGTAAAGACAAAGTCAGATAAAAAGGCATTTCTGGATTTTCCGAAGGAATTATATAAAGGCGATCCCTACTGGGTTTGTCCTCTCGACAGCGAAACGGAATCAGTATTCGATCCCATAAGAAATCCGGTTTTTAGTCATGGTGAGGCAACAAGGTGGATTTTGTGCGATGATAAGGGGAAAGTTGTGGGTCGTATTGCCGCTTTTATTGATTATGTACGGTCAAAGGCAAATAGTCAGCCAACGGGCGGTGCAGGTTTTTTCGAAGTGACTGACAACCGGGATGCGGCATTTAAACTCTTTGATACTGCAAAAGAATGGCTTGCCCAACGGGGAATGGAAGCAATGGATGCACCCATAAATTTAGGTGAAAATTATGTAAACTGGGGTCTGCTCGTCGAAGGATTTATGCAGCAGGGATTCGGAATGCCATATAATAAGAAGTATTATCGGGAGTTTTTTGAGGAATATGGATTTCAGAAATATTTTGAACAATATTCCTATCATTGTGAGGTTCGCAGGTCCGATAATGAAATTGCATGGTTCCCCGAAAGAATGATGAAAATAGCGGAATGGATTTCAAAACGTCCGGGATATTCTTTCAGACATTTCGAATTTAAAAACAGCGATCGCTATATAAACGACCTTATAGATATATATAACTCAACCTGGTCGGTATTCAAGGAAGATTTTACTCCGCTCGATCCTTCAGCCCTGAAAGAAACTATAAAGAAAGCAAAATCTTTCATAGACGAGGAACTGATATGGTTTGCATATTACAAAGACAAACCTGTATCTTTCTTTATTCTGTTTCCGGATATTAACCAGATTATCAAATACTTCAATGGCAAACTCAACTTATGGAACATACTTCGCTTTGTGTGGTTCAAGGCAACACATAAGATGACAAGGGTAAGAGCCCTTGTGGGCGGAGTAAACCCTTCCCACCAGAACAGCGGAATAGAATCGGCAATATTTCTGAATATTTATAATGTGTTTAAGAGAAAAAAATGGTATAAAGAGCTGGAACTATCATGGGTTGGCGATTATAATCCAAAAATGATTGCTATTTTTGAAGCTCTCGGAGGAAAAAAAGCAAAGACACATTACACCTACAGGTATATGATAAATAAAAACATTCTTTTCGTCAGATATAAAGAAGAAATAGCAGGAAAGCTCAAAGAAAAACAGGAAAAGCAAGAGAAACAAGAAGATGCAAAAATAATTTCAAAATAAATTGTAATTTGAAATTTATTAAGTAAATTTGCAACCCGATTTCTGATCTTAAAAATTAATTGTAATATGAAAAAAGATATACATCCTTCCAATTACAGGTTTGTTGTATTTCAGGATATGTCGAACGGTTATGCATTCCTGGGAAAATCAACAGCTCCTTCGAAGGATACGATTAAATGGGAGGATGGCAATGAATATCCGCTCATAAAACTTGAAATTTCGAATACATCGCATCCCTTTTATACAGGCAAGATGAAGCTTGTTGACACAGCCGGGCGTGTTGATAAATATATGAACCGCTATAAAAACCACCTTTCAAAAAAGAAATAAGTTGAATAAAATAAAAAAGGGCTGGTAATTCAGCCCTTTTTTTGAATGATATTTACTTATGCTTCTTTGTTGAAAGTCTTATCCTGGCGGAATAAGGTAAGTGATTTTTATGTAATTTTATTATTTTATTTTATTTATGGACCAAAAGCAGAGTAAGCCTATAATTTCGGGGATTTTTTTTCAGGAAATTGTTAACGGGGAAGGAGAGATAATACCCATTATTACGGATGGTGACGACAAGGAACTGGAAAATATTGAGTTGCCCGAGGTTGTTCCTGTGCTTTCACTCCGAAACACTGTGCTGTTTCCGGGCGTTGTACTGCCCATATCAATTACGCGTCCTCGCTCGATACAACTTATCAGGGATGTTTACCGGACAGATAAAGTTGTCGTCACCGTAGCTCAAAAGGATCCTGACATAGAAAACCCGAAATATGAAGACCTTCATAATGTAGGCACTTGCGGGCAGGTAATTAAACTTCTCGAGATGCCCGACGGATCGACTACTGCAATTATTCAGGGAAGGAAAAGAATAAAACTCGAGGCCTTCGTATCGGAAGATCCCTATTTTATGGCAAAGATCAAACCCGCGCCTGAAATCAAACCCGATCCTGCAAGCAAGGAATTCGAAACTATAATAGGTTCCCTTAAGGATTTGTCTGTCAAAATAATAAAGCTCAATCCCAATATTGCCCCTGATGCTGCTTTTGCAATTAAAAACATTGAAAACAGTTACTATCTTATAAACTTTATATGTTCGAATACCGACATTAAGATACAGGACAAGCAGAATCTTCTGGAAGTCGATAATATGCGAGACAGGGGCTATATGCTTCTCGAATTTCTGATTCAGGAAGTTCAGATACTCGAACTGAAAAGTGAGCTTCAGATGAAGATTAAAAGCGATATCGAGCAGCAACAGAAAGAATTTCTTCTTCATCAGCAACTTAAAACCATCCAGAATGAGCTTGGAGGAAGCCCTATAGAAAAAGAGATAGAAGAGTTCAGAAAGAAAGGAGAGCAGAAGAAGTGGACGGCAGAGGTCAAAAAAACTTTCGAAAAGGAATTAGAAAAATTGCAACGGCTCAATCCTGCTGCAGCAGAGTATTCGGTTCAGATAAATTATATTCAGACTTTGCTTGAACTGCCATGGGGAGAATATACAAATGATAATCTCGACCTTGCCAATGCAAGGAAAGTGCTGGATGAAGATCACTTCGGCCTCGAAGAAGTCAAAGAAAGGATACTCGAACATCTTGCAGTCCTGAAACTGAAGGGCGATCTGAAATCTCCGATTTTGTGCCTTTACGGTCCTCCGGGCGTGGGCAAAACATCTCTCGGACGTTCGGTTGCAAAAGCCCTCGGACGAAAATATGTAAGAATGTCGCTGGGCGGATTGCATGATGAAGCCGAAATAAGAGGGCACAGGAAGACATACATAGGAGCAATGCCCGGACGTATTGTTCAGAATATTAAGCGGGCAAGCTCGTCCAATCCGGTATTTATTCTCGATGAGGTGGATAAAGTCGGACAGGATTTCAGGGGAGATCCTTCTTCGGCTCTTCTTGAAGTTCTCGACCCTGAACAGAACAGCACATTTTACGACAACTTCCTCGAAATGGAATATGACCTCTCTAAGGTTTTGTTTATTGCCACTGCAAATACCGTTGCCACAATAAGCCCTGCTCTGCGCGACAGAATGGAACTGATAGAAATAAACGGCTATCTTCCCGAGGAAAAGGTGGAGATCGCCCTCAGGCACCTTCTTCCAAAACAACTGAATAATCACGGAGTGAAATCAGATGAACTGAAAATAAGCAAGAAAATAATGGGGATGCTGATTGACAATTATACGAGGGAATCGGGAGTAAGAGAACTTGATAAGAAAATTGCCAAAATAGTAAGGGTAAGAGCTAAAGAAATAGCTTCATATAATCAGTTCGATGCCGAGATTTCAGAAGACGATCTGGTTGAAATCCTTGGGCCTCCGAAATATACCCGCGATATTTATACCGTAAATGAACAGGCAGGCGTTGTAACAGGCCTGGCATGGACTGCCGCAGGAGGTGAAATTCTTTTCGTCGAAACGAGCCTGAGCAGGGGAACCGGCAAGCTTACACTTACCGGAAACCTTGGCGATGTAATGAAGGAATCGGCGATCATAGCGCTCGAATATCTTAAAGCCAATGCCGACCTTCTTGGGTTGCCCGATAATTTTGCCGAAAAATGGAATATTCATATTCATGTTCCGGAAGGAGCAATTCCTAAGGATGGACCGTCGGCAGGACTGACTATGGCCGCTTCAATAGCTTCTGCTTTCACACAACGAAAAGTGAAGAAATATCTGGCTATGACAGGCGAGATTACACTCCGTGGTAAAGTGCTTCCGGTGGGAGGGATTAAGGAAAAAATACTTGCCGCCAGAAGAGCAAACATAAGAGAGATAGTCCTTTCATCGGAAAACCGCTTTGATGTGGAAGCAATAGATAAATCGTACCTTAAAGGACTGAATTTTCATTATATTGATACTATAATGGAAGCTCTTGATATAACCCTTTTGAAACAGCAAGTAAAGAATCCTAAAAAAATAACTTTTGAATAGGCAATGAAAAAAATTGCAGTTTTTCCAGGATCGTTCGACCCTTTTACGATAGGGCACGAAGGCATCGTAAAACGCGCCCTGTCTATTTTTGATGAAATAATTATTGCTGTTGGAGCAAATGACCTCAAAAAGAATCTCTTTTCAGTTGAGACAAGAAAAAAAATGATTTCGGAAGTTTTCAGGAATGAACCGAGGATCAAGGTTGACCATTATGAAGGGCTCACGGTTGATTATTGCAGGAGAAATAATTCGAAATTCATATTGAGAGGGCTACGCACCGCCGCCGATTTTGAATTCGAACGTGCAATTGCCCAGGTGAACAAGGCTATGGCTCCTGAAATCGAGTCGGTTTTCATCCTTACCATACCCGAACATTCCCCTGTAAACTCGACAATAGTAAGGGATATTATCAGAAGCGGAGGCGACGCCTCACAGTTCGTGCCTTCATCTATAAAGCTGTCGGATTATATAACAAATGAAGATAATTGAATAACCGTTGTCGGTTGTAATATATACAATTTTTATTGCATCAGAATGACTTTGTTTATCATGTCAGCCAGAGAGAGCCATATTTCTGATCTTATTCTGGAAACCTCTTCGGGCATAAGCCATGCGACCTCGGTGATACCTTCCTTTTTTTCGGGTTGCGTTATCATTTCGCCGTCGTAAGCCATCAAAAACCATTCGGTTTTTTTTAGATAAGTTATTCCTTCCTGAGTGTAAGAATGCCATGTCGGCCCGAGAGGTTTGATTATTTTATGACCCTTTATGCCGCACTCTTCCTCAACTTCCCTGATGGCACACTCTTCGGGCGTTTCGTCCTTATCCATGTGTCCTTTAGGAAGATCCCATTTTCCTCTTTTCTTTATAAAGAGATACCTGCCGGAAGTGTGCTTTATAAGCCCTCCGGCTGCCTGTACTTCGGTGAAATTAATCCTGAATATTTTCCAGATGTGTTTTATGTCGGGCCCGAAGATATTAACTGAGGTAATGCTTCGGTCATTCTGAAATTTTTCTATCAGCTTATAAAGTTCAGAAGTTGTGCTGAATTTGTGAAATAAGCTGTATTTTTGCATGCGGTCGGGTTCAGGACTGATAAGAATGAACCGGTTTTCGAAATAGACTTTATATATTGCCATATGAGAAATGTTTCAAAAGAAATTGCCGGATATTTATTACAAATTAACGCAATAAAATTACAACCGTCAAATCCTTTTACCTGGGCTTCGGGACTGAAAGCTCCTATTTATTGCGATAACCGGAAAATTCTGTCGTTCCCTGAAGTGAGAAGCTTCATACGCGACGCCTTTACCGATGCAGTAAAAACATATTATCCTGATGTACAAGTCATTGCAGGTATTGCCACTGGTGCAATTGCACATGGAGTGCTTGTTGCGGAAAAGATGAACCTGCCGTTCATTTACGTTCGTTCCGAAGCAAAGAATCATGGTCTCGGCAACCGCATCGAGGGGTATTTTGAAAAGGGGCAGAAAGTAGTTGTAATTGAAGACCTTATTTCCACAGGCGGAACAAGCCTCGGTGCAGTAAAGGCGCTGCGGGATGAGGGATGCATTGTGCGTGGAATGATAGCTATATTCACCTACGGCTTTCAGAAAGCTTATAAAAAATTCTCGGACGAAAATTGTGAACTCCATACTTTGTGCGATTATAATGCGCTTATTGAAACTGCACTAGGGAAAGGATATATAAGCGAAGCTGAAATGGAAGTGCTTAAGAAGTGGAGAAATGAAATGTCCGAATTGTAAGAATGCCTATGAAGAAAATAACCAGTAAATCAGCAATTGCAAAATGCAGTTCTGAAATTTTCTATGATTCCATTGCCGATTTGAGAAATTTCGAGCGGTTTATTCCTCCAAATTTTAAGGGAGGCTGGGAATCTTCGGAGAATCTGGGCACATTGAATGTGATGTCGCTCGGTACAGTCAATATTGAAATAACAGAAAAAATACCGTTTTCGAAAGTAGTTTTTTCGGGGAACGCAATATCGAAGATTGATTTCATACTCGAAGTTTCGATTACGGGAAGCGAGGATAATTTATGCAGTGTATTTCTTACACTTATTACCGAAACGGATACAATTACTAATATGATTATATCATCCGGAACTGATCGTTTTCTGGAAGCACTTGCAGCCGAGATTGAAAGTTTTTCCGGTTGGCAGGAAGGAATAATCAGAGAAAATCCACTTCCCTGAAGCCATATTCATATATTCTGCTTTTACGGTCTTCGATCTGTATTCTGCCCGAATCGGTGACGGAGATTATCTTACCTTCGAATAAGCCTCTGCTGTCGCGGAACTCTGTAAACTGATCAAATCTGTAGAGCGATAATTTATAATCGTCGTCAATTCTGTTGATGCGATTATAAAGAAGCAGTTTGTATCTTGCATCGAGTTTTTCAGATAATTCTTCGAGGCATTGCCCGAGGTTGTAATCCCTGCCTGTAAGAATTTTCATAGAAGTGGCATTTGTCAGTTCTTTTGGGAAATGTTCCTGATTGATGTTCAGGCCAATACCTGCAATAGTATGGTCAATCTCATTCCTTATTATGGAATTTTCAATCAGTATTCCTGCAATTTTGTCATTTCTTATAAAGATGTCGTTCGGCCATTTAATAGATACTTCGCCAACATAATTAATCAGGAAATCTTTTATGCCGAGTGAAATTACCTTTGAGAGGAGAAATTGTTTTTCGGCTCTTATTACCGAAGGATAAAGAACAATGCTCATCAGAAGGTTTTTATCTTTTTCACTTTCCCACCTGTTTTGCCCCTGACCACGGCCTGCAGTCTGAAAGCCCGTATAAATGACAGTGCCTTCCTGTACTTTGCTTTTCCTCAGCATAGCAGAGGCATGAGTATTGGTTGATGAAAGCCTCTCAAAATAGAGTTTTCTTGAGCCTATAATCATGATTGAAAAAAATTAGTAAAGCTTTTTTAAACAGTATTTTTAATTTGATGTCAGTGTTATGTAAAAAGTAACCGGCAAATACAAAAATACTGATAATTGTTTGTATTTTTGCATTTAAATAAAAAACTATAATTTATTAATGAAAGAAAAACCTGATGGGACAGAATTGCTTATAGATTGTATCGTGAAAGGAATCTTTGAAAAAAAAGGGCATGATGTAGTTAAAATTGATTTGAGAAATTTCGAAAACAGAATAACGGATTATTTTGTTATATGTCATGGTAATTCGGTGACGCAGGTTGATTCGATAACCAGTTCAGTGGAAGATATAGTGTGGAAGGAAGCAGGTGAAAAACCGGCACATGTGGAAGGGCTTGAAAACTGTTTCTGGGTATTGCTTGATTATATTGATGTAGTCGTTCATATTTTTCAGGAAAGATACAGGAGTTTTTACAGCCTTGAATCATTATGGGCCGATGCGGAGATTAAAAAAATGGAAGATATAGTAAAAGGAAAATAATTTATGGCAGAAGAAAAAAATAATAATCAGAATCAGGGCAGGCCAAATGAGAAAAATCAGAAACCCAGGTTTAATTCCAACTGGATTTTTGCAATTATTGCGCTTTCTATAATTCTTTTTCAGCTTTTATACGGCGGAAAAACGGTTGAGAAGGTCAATACCGGGAAACTAAGGGAAATGATTTATGCCCGTGATATAGAAAAAATTGTGGTTGTCAATAAAGATCACGCTGAAATTTACCTTAAAAAAGAAGCTCTCGAGTCGGGGCGGCATGAGAAGGCCGCAAGAAATGCCAATTCTAACGGACTTTCTGCCCCCAAACCTCAATATATATATACTATAGGCGACCTTAGCAGATTCGAAACATTTTTATCAGAAACAGAGAAATCCGCAGGATATTCCGATACTGAAATGCTTTACCCCGAATACATAAACCGAAAGAATTACTTCGGTGAATTGCTCGGATGGCTGCTACCTTTCATAATTCTTCTCATGTTGTGGTTCTATGTTATGAGAAGAATGGCAAGCGGTGCCGGAGGAGGTGCGGGCGGAATATTCAGTGTCGGCAAATCGAAAGCACAGATTTTCGATAAGGATACTAATGTGAAAATAAATTTCACCGATGTAGCCGGGCTCGAGGAAGCTAAGATGGAAGTGATGGAAATAGTGGATTTTCTTAAAAATCCGAAGAAATATACTCATCTCGGCGGCAAAATTCCAAAAGGAGCTCTTTTGATTGGTCCGCCGGGAACAGGCAAGACTCTTCTTGCAAAAGCTGTGGCAGGCGAGGCTAATGTGCCTTTCCTGTCACTGTCAGGTTCTGATTTCGTCGAGATGTTTGTTGGAGTGGGAGCTTCGAGAGTAAGAGATCTTTTTAAGCAGGCAAAGGAAAAAGCTCCATGTATAGTGTTTATTGATGAAATAGATGCAGTGGGTAGAGCACGAGGTCGTAATCCCAATTTTGGAGCCAACGATGAAAGGGAAAATACTCTTAACCAGCTTCTTACTGAAATGGATGGTTTCAGTACAAATTCAGGTGTCATCATCCTTGCTGCCACAAACCGTGCAGATATTCTCGACAGAGCACTTCTCCGCCCCGGCCGGTTCGACAGACAGATTTACATCGAACTGCCAGACCTGAAAGAAAGAGAAGCAATATTCAAGGTTCATCTCCGTCCACTTAAGCTGGATAAAACCATAGATATAAGCTTTCTGGCACGGCAGACACCTGGATTTTCAGGCGCCGATATAGCAAATGTGTGCAATGAGGCAGCACTTATCGCAGCCAGGAGAAATAAAACTGTCGTCGAAAAACAGGATTTCATAGATGCTATTGACAGGATAGTTGGTGGACTGGAAAAGAAAAACAAGATAATCTCTCAGGATGAGAAAAGGACAATTGCTTATCATGAGGCCGGACATGCAACAGTAAGCTGGCTTCTCGAACACTCAAGCCCACTCGTTAAAGTAACTATTATCCCGCGAGGTAAAGCACTTGGCGCCGCATGGTACCTGCCTGAAGAACGACAGCTTACAACCTACGAACAAATTATTGACGAAATGACAAGCGCACTTGGAGGACGTGCCGCCGAACAACTTGTCTTCGAAAAGATATCCACAGGAGCACTAAGCGATCTGGAGAAAGTAACAAAACAGGCTTATGCAATGGTCACTTATTTCGGCATGAGCGATAAATTAGGGAATATCAGCTTTTATGATTCCACTGCACAGATGGAATTCAATTTTACAAAACCTTACAGCGAGAAAACTGCAGAATTAATTGACCAGGAAGTTAAGGAGATAGTCGAGAAAGCTTACCAGAGGGCAATCAATGTATTGAAGGAGCACATGGATGGACTTGATAAGCTGGCTAAAATTCTCATCGAAAAAGAAGTTATCTTCAGCGAGGACCTGGAACGTATATTTGGAAAACGAAAAGCCGATCTTGAAAAACCAGGGTTGGATGCCGAAATAAAAGAAGATAAAACTCCGGAACAGATTGCAAGTGTAAGTACTGCCGCAATGTCGGGCCAACCTAAAAAGGGAAAAGAAGAAGGGGGAAAGAGGTTAAAGACAGATATTAAGAAAGAAGAGCCGGAGAAGTAAAATGGATACAGGCAGAATAGATGGAAAAAGATTGGGCTAAAGTATATGAAAGCGCCGAAGATTTTAAAATTGAGATTGCCAGAATTCTGCTGGAGGAAAATGATATTGAAGCAGTAGTAATCAGTAAGAAAGACAGAAGTTACAGATTCGGCGAAAACGAGCTTTATGTGCATAGGGATAATATAATAAAAGCCAAACAGTTGCTTAAAAATTTGTAATATTGAGTAATTTTCTTACCCGGGCTCTGACAGGTTTTTTTATCATTTTATTTGTTATGGGCGGATTCTGGCTTCACCCGGTTTCTTTTTTTCTGACAGGCATGGTCCTTCTCGCCGGTAGTCAATATGAATACTATAAACTTATAAAAAACAAAGGCACAAATCCTCAAATGATTTTGGGAATCGTAACCGGATTGATTGCATATTTAGTTTCAACGCTGGTGGCAGCAGGCAAAGCTTCATCCGAATTATACTATGTTCTTATGGTCATGATTATCTTCATTATGGCCTTTGAGCTTTACCGGCGACAGGAACTTCCCTTTGATTCTCTTGCCCATACGTTTCTGCCGTTTTTATATATTGTTCTTCCTTTGTCTCTTTTCCCTTTTGCCGCATTTTCCCATACAGGAATTGACTCAATTCTCAATCACGGGAATATCGCCTTCTCCCCTGGTATAATAGTGGGATTTTTTATTCTTATATGGACAAATGATACTGCAGCATTACTTACAGGCGTTACTTTAGGCAGACATAAGCTGATGGAACGTATTTCCCCAAAAAAGACATGGGAAGGATTTGCCGGCGGAATTGTTTTCACTCTGGCCGTTGCATATTTTTTATCGAGATGGATTGGAATAATAAGCAGAACCGAATGGATAATTCTGGCTGCAATTTTGTCGGTCAGTGCAACATTCGGTGACCTTGTCGAATCAATGCTGAAAAGAAGTATTGGAATAAAGGACTCAGGGAAAATTTTACCTGGTCATGGCGGATTCCTCGACAGGTTCGACAGTATGTTGTTTTCTTTTCCGATAGTATATATATACTTTTCAGTTTTTGCATGATTCAACTCTCTTGATTAGTTTTGTCCAAATTTTTCCGGATGAGTATTCATAAAGAAGGTTATAAGATTCTGATTTTAGGATTTCTTGTCCTGGTAGGGCTCAACGTAATAGTTGATCAGCTGTCAGGCCAAAGTTTGGTTTTCAAATGGGTTTTTCTGATTTTCACTATATTGTTATATTGTTTTCTGCTTTTTTTCTTTCGAGTTCCCAAACGGAAAGTTGAACTAGCAGAAGGAGTGGTTTATTCACCGGCCGACGGAAAGATTGTGGTTATCGAAGAAACCGAGGAAAGAGAATATTTTAGGGATAACTGTCTTCAGGTTTCGGTTTTTATGTCGCCGTTCAACATGCACAGCAACAGGTACCCTGTATCCGGAAAAGTAAGATATGTAAATTATAAGCCGGGACGGAATCTTGTGGCATGGCACCCGAAGTCTTCCGAACTGAATGAAAGTACAACGGTTGTGCTTGAAACATCCGGAGAGAAAAAGATAATCGTTCGGCAGGTTGCCGGTACTTTTGCCAGGCGCATAGTTACTTATGCAAAAGAAGGGAGTGAAGTAATTCAGGGAGATGAACTGGGATTCATTAAATTCGGTTCAAGGGTGGATATTTTTTTACCCCTCGACGCAAAAGTTGAAGTATCTATTCTTCAACATGTAAAAGCAAATAAAAGTATTATTGCAAGAATTTAAAGACTGTTGAAAGTAAGAATCTGCGCATCTAACCAGATGCGCATAAAACAAAAAAGGGCTCCCCGCGAGCCCCATTTGAAATGATTTGACTTGACCTTAGCGTTAGGCAATCTTAATCTGTTTAGTCAGTTTGCCTTTATCCTCATGTTGCTTAGGAAGAACTACCGTGAGAATGCCATCTTTATAGTTGGCTTCGATCTTTTCTTTGTTAACGTTCTCAGGAAGCGAGAAACTTCTGCAGAACGATGAGTAGCTGAACTCTCTCCTCTTGTAATCCTCACGATTCTCTTCTTTTTCTTCCTTCTGCTCTGACGAGATTGTCAAAATGTCGTCCTGAAGATCAATCTTAAGATCTTTTTTGTCAATACCGGGAACAGCAAGGTCAAGCGTGAATTGTTTTTCATCTTCTTTAATGTTTACAGCTGGCATCGAAGTGTAGTTTGTTGAGAAAAACGGTGCCAGAAAATCGTCGTCAAAAAGGTTCGGCCATAATGATGGTCTCTGACCTCTTCTTGTAATTGTCGGTAACATAGCTTTGCCCTCCTTATATTTTTGGTTAAACATCTTTTTTCTTTTTTGAATTTTCATCTTATTATAGACAAATTATATACCATAGCCAAAATATGTCAAAATGACTTATATTTTATATTTTAATATGACAATATGGCAAAATAAATTATGAATTATGACTTTTTTTTCAGATTTTTAGGATTTGGAGTTTATAGATAAAAGGACAGTCAATAGTTATTAATGGAATGTTTTTATGAGTTCTCATAAATTTGGATTAGGTTTGCGAAATAAATCAAATTGACAGAGTGAAAAACTTTCTCCGGAATATATTAATACTTGCAGGAATAGCTTTTATCATATTTTGTATCTGGTATTTCAGGGAGATAGTTATTTATATTCTGGTTGCGGGAGTACTGTCTATAATGGGCAGGCCTCTTGTTGATTTTTTCGGCAAAATAAGAATCAAGAAGATCAAAATACCGAAATCAATCTGCGCAATTTTATCACTGCTTATAATGTGCGGTCTCATAGTCCTTTTTCTATATATTTTTATTCCTCTTGTTGCCACACAGATTCAAACTTTGTCTTCGATCGACAGTAACAAGCTGGTGCAAATTATCGAACCAATTTTAAGAAAGGTCGAAAACATTCTCAAATCAATCAATCCCGATCTTGCCAATTTTTCTTTAATAGACTACATTGCATCAAAGATTTCCGACATTCTGAGCATTGAGTTTATTCAGGATATAATAAGCTCGCTTGCGAAAACTATGGGAAACATCATAGTAGCTGCATTTTCGATAATCTTTATAACATATTTCTTTCTCAAAGACCAGCATTTGTTTTTTGAATCAATTATCATGTGGGTGCCCGATAAATATGTAAAAAATGTTACACGTGCATTCTATTCCATACAAAACCTTCTTACAAGATATTTTATAGGGATAGTCGTTGAAAGTACATGCGTATTGATATTGATTACAATCGGGATGTCTTTAGTTGGAATTGGTTTCAAACATGCACTTGTAATGGGCTTGATAGTAGGAGTGCTCAATGTGATACCTTATGTGGGCCCATGGCTTGGATATTTTATTACAGTAACTATGGGGATAGCACTAAATCTTGATCAGAATTTTCAGACGGTCATTTTCCCTCTTGTATTCCGTATGTCATTGGTTGTTGCCGTTACTCAGGCAATAGATAATTATATCTGTCAGCCTGTAATATTTTCGAACAGCGTGAAGGCACATCCGGTTGAGATATTTATCGTGATTCTTATAGCAGGATTTGCCGCAGGAATTCCCGGAATGATATTCGGGATACCGGCTTATATAGTTTTGCGTGTCTTTACCCGCGAGTTTTTCTATAATTTGAAGCCTGTACAGAAACTGACATCAGGGCTTCCCGATGGCGAAGAGATAATGTCGAAAATAAAAGAAGAAGAAGAAAAAAGGGAATCAGATAACATTAAAAAGTGAGGCGGCAAGCGATAGAATGATATATGCCGGAATGACAAGCGTTAAACCGGCAATTCCAAAAACAAGTACAAAAAGAACACAAATTATAAACAGGAGATATTTCATCTCATTTCCTTTGAGTTTAAAACTTTTTACTTTCAGTGCCAGCATGGGTAATCTGCTGACCATCAGAACTGAAACAGTTATAGTAAATATTGTCAGAGCGACTTTCGATTCAGCAAAAACATTTATTATATCTTTTGTTCCGTATTTCTGCGCAAGCACAATAGAAATCACGCTTAATGCTGCTGCAGGAGTGGGAAGACCACGAAACGAATATGTCTGCTCCGTATCTATGTTGAATCTGGCAAGCCGCAGCCCGGCACAAGCAGGAAATAAAGCCGATATTGCCAAAAAAGGCAAATTCAATTCTGTATGTCCGGCTCCGGTAAAAAGATTGTATATAATAAGTCCTGGAACTGCACCGAAACTAATAACATCCGCAATACTGTCGAGTTCTTTGCCTAAATCGGAATAAGCATTCAGGAGCCTCGAAGCCAGTCCGTCGGAAAAATCGAACACCATAGCCGCTGCAACCATCCAGCAGGCGGCAACTAAGTTCTGGCTAAGAATCAATGCTATTGCAATAAAGCCGGAAACAAGGTTAAGAATCGTTATAGCATTAGGAATATGGCGCATATTATTAAGTATTTGGAGAACAAAAATATTGTTTTTTAGGGAAAAGTATAATCTATTAATTCAAATGCCTCTTATCTTTGAAAAAGATTTTATAATCTTAAATTGAACGAACCGCTTGATATAAAGATAGCAGTTGATTTCGACGGGACTATTGTCGAGAATGCATATCCTGCCATCGGGAAAGAAAAACTCTTTGCATTCGATACTCTCAAAGAGCTGGAGAAGCAAGGTGCAAAACTCATTCTATGGACTTTCCGGACAGGAAAGCAGCTTGATGAGGCAGTGGAGTTCTGCAGGCAGAACGGCATAGAATTCTATGCCGTTAATAAAAATTACCCAGAAGAAGTTATGAATGAAAATGTGAGCCGGAAAATAGATGTTGACATTTATATTGACGATAAAAATCTTGGCGGATTTCCTGGGTGGAGCGAAACATGGCAGATGATATTTCCTTATGAAGTACAGGAGGAGATGGCAAAGAGGAGAATGGCAAAAAGAGGAAATATCTTTAGAAGATTATTTGGTAAAAGGAAAAATAAATGAAAGCTCATTGTAAAAATCTTTTATTTTTATTTTCGGGGTTGCTTTTTGTCTTATGGGTATTTTCATGCTCTGGGAGCCCAGGAACAAAATCTGTGAGTAAGACAAATGACACTGTTTCGGGAAAGGATACTACACGTGCCGTTAAGCTTATCCGGTTCGAAATTCCTGAGGAAAATTCCGAATATACTCTTAACCATAGTATAAAAGTTGTCCTGAAATTTGAAGGAAAACAAATACCCGATTCTGTTGCGATATGGTACGACAGCAAATATGCCGGAGTCGTTAGCGGCGAGCCATGGATATTTGAGATACCTTCACAACTTGTAAACAAAACTGGCAGAAGGGGGATAAAAGCTTCGGCATGGAGGAAAGGAAACTCATCTCAGACTATAATCTGTTTTGTGATAGTGCTTTCCGATATTGTTCCAAAGCGTTACGGTTATGTTGTAATTAATTCATATCCTCACGACCGCGAGGCATTCACTCAGGGTCTCGTATATCATAATGGCTATCTTTACGAAGGAACAGGGCAGGAAAATAAATCGAGCCTTCGAAAAACTGACCTGAAAACCGGAGAAATTATTAGTCAGCATAACCTTGAATCCAAACTTTTTGGTGAAGGAATCGCCATTCTCAATAACAAAATTTACCAGCTTACATGGCAAACAAAAGTAGGCTTTGTTTATGATCTTGAAACGATGCAGCAGATTAATAAGTTTTATTATCAGACGGAAGGTTGGGGACTTACAGCCATGGATAATAAACTTGTAATGAGCGACGGCTCAAATGTCATTTATGTAATTGACCCTGAAATGTTTCTGACAGTTTCTCAGATAGAAGTTTGCGACAATAAAGGGATTGTAACCAATCTGAATGAACTGGAATATATAAATGGTGAAATATGGGCAAATATTTGGGAAACTGATTTGATTGCCCGCATTGATCCCGAAAGCGGTAAAGTACTTGCTTATATAGATTTGAAGGGGATTATGGATGTTCCAGGTTTCGATACTTCGGTAAATGTTCTTAACGGCATAGCTTTTGACAGAGATAACGACCGTATTTTTGTAACAGGAAAAAACTGGCCGAAGCTTTTCGAAATAAAATTAAAAGACTGAAAACAGTTTTGTAACGATAGAACAATTTTTGGAAGGAATTTCGAATAACGAATAACGAATATCGAACAAGGAAGAGTGAATAACGGATATCGAACAAGGAATGATGAAGTTTGAAGATTTACCCAGCACCCAGTAACCAGCACCCATTTATTAACATTTATTCTGTTAATATCGTGTTGAAAACCCTTTATGGAATGTTTACAATTAAAACTGCCTCTTGCTGATGTAATCGGTCATAAGTAGTAAATTTGAAACTCTGGAAATAACAGGGAAATTGATAAAAAAATGGGAAGAATTGTTGCTCTTGCCAACCAGAAAGGCGGAGTTGGAAAAACCACAACTGCAATAAATTTAGCTGCAAGCCTTGCAGCTCTCGAACGTAAAGTGCTTTTAGTCGATGCCGATCCACAGTCCAATGCTACTTCCGGCATAGGTATTGACTATAAGCAGATTAGCGTGACTATTTATGATTGTTTAATTGACGGTAAGGAACCTCAGGATGCTCTTATGAAATGCGGTATAGACAATCTTATGATAATTCCGTCAAACATCGATCTTGTAGGGGCGGAGATCGAAATGCTCGAAATGCCTGAGAGAGAAAAAGTTCTCAAGAAGGTTCTTATGAAAATAAGAGACAATTTTGATTATATATTCATTGATTGTTCACCGTCGCTCGGTCTGCTTACCGTTAATGCCCTCACAGCTTCCGACTCCGTAATAATACCTGTACAGTGTGAATATTTTGCTCTTGAAGGTCTGGGCAAATTATTGAATACAATCAAAATTATACAGTCGAATCTCAATCCTTCTCTCGAAATAGAAGGTTTTCTGCTTACGATGTATGATTCGAGGCTCAGGCTTTCAAACCAGGTAGTGGAAGAAGTTACAAGGCATTTTCAGCAGATGGTTTTCAAAACAATTATTCAGCGTAATGTAAAGCTGTCGGAAGCTCCTAGCTTCGGTCAGCCGGCTATTCTTTACGATGCCGAATCGAGAGGTACGGTAAACTATCTTAATCTTGCTCAGGAGTTTATTAACAAAAACGAGAAAGCCGCAAAGCAGGTACAGGTAAACTGATTGAAAAATAAATATGGCAAAGAAAAATGCATTGGGACGAGGTCTGGGAGCTCTGATAGAGGGTGTTGAAAAAGAAGTTCTGGAGAAGAAGGTTGAACCGAATCTACAGATACCTGTAGATCAGATCGACAGCAATCCTTTCCAGCCGCGCACTCTGTTTGATGACGAATCTCTTGGAGAACTCGCTGCTTCAATCAGGCAATTGGGCATTGTTCAGCCTCTCACTGTCAGAGAAACCGGAATAGGCAGATACCAGCTCATTGCCGGAGAAAGAAGACTAAGAGCTGCAAGGCTGGCCGGACTTACTCATATTCCGGCTTTTGTTCGCACTGCCGATGATCAGGCAATGCTTGAAATTGCACTTGTAGAAAATATTCAACGAGAAGACCTCGATGCTATTGATGTGGCTATAAGTTTTTCGAGGCTTGTGGAAGAGTGCAGGCTTACTCAGGAAGAGCTCAGTGAAAGGGTGGGGAAACAGAGATCAACTGTTGCAAATTACCTTCGCCTTCTTAAACTTCCCCCTGAGATCCAGCTTGGAATTAAAAACAAACAAATAACAATGGGCCACGCTCGTGCTCTCATAAGTATCGAAGACCCCGAAATGCAGATGAAAATATTCAACAAAATTATCAGCAGTGATTTATCGGTAAGGGCAACCGAAAAGATTGTGAAAGCCCTGCAAGGGGCAAATAATAAAAACCCGGACAAAAGCAAAAGAAAGAAAAAATTGAATGATGATTTTCTGCAGCTTTCCTCCCATCTTGAAAAAATATTCTCTTCCAAAGTCATTCTCAGAATCAATGAAAAGGGAAAAGGAAAAATCGTCATCCACTTTAGTTCTCCTGAAGAAATGGAACGAATCATGAGCGTGTTCGACCGTCTCTCTTGACTTCTTAAAATAATTATCTTTACCGCAACGTTAGTTTATTTTCCGGATAATCCCAACTGGAAGTTTTTTGTTTTGAGGAGGAGGTACCATATTATATTTCTGGCAATATTTATAATTGCATCGGCTGCAGGGAATTTACTGGCGCAGGACACTTTATCGTTAAAACTTAATAAGAAGAAAAATTTTCACCCCGAGCCTACAAAAGCAACAATGCTTGCCGCTACATTTCCCGGTCTGGGGCAAATTTATAACCGCAAATACTGGAAAGTGCCGCTTGTTTATGCAGGCTTCGGAGGAGTTGGATATGCAGTATGGTATAATACAAATTGGTATAATACTTATATAAAAGCATATCAGGATTTTACTGACGAGGTACCTGAAACAGACAGTTATATTAAATTAATCCGTAACATTAAACCAGAGGAATACGATCCTGTGCTTCATCCCGAATCAGCCAATCCTTCAACTTCAGCATGGATTAAAGATCAGATGGTACGTCAGATTGATTACTTCAAGAAATACCGTGACCTTTCATACCTCGGCATTGCCGCATGGTACCTCGTGTCAATTATTGATGCCAGTGTTGATGCCAGCCTTTTTGATTATGATATCGGTGAAAGTCTCGCTTTAAAAATAATGCCTTTTCAGTTTCCTTTTTATAATTTTGTAGGAACAGGTGTAAATGTTACACTTATTATTATTTTTTGATTATGGCACAACGGATAGTCATACTGACAATAGTGATTTTACATACTATAGCTGCGGAGGCAAAAATGGTTAATGATACGATCATTTTGCGTCCCGACAGCACCGACATGGAGCGGGTTGAAAGAGATCTCGACAGTCTCCTGAATGGATGGTATGTAAAGCTGTCTGTTACGAGTGCTCCAGCCGACACAACAGCCCAGGTAATAACAGAATTTCCCGATTCATCATATACCGAACGAATCAGTAAAATCAATTCCGTGATAAACCTTCGCTATAATAATATCATAAGAGCCCATATTCATGTGTACACCGACAGGAAGAGAGAAAACACCAGGGCAATAATAGGGCTTTCTAATTATTATTTTCCTATTATCGAGGATATTTTTGAATCCTACGGACTTCCATCCGAGCTCAAATATATGGCGGTTATTGAGTCGGCACTCAACCCCAATGCGGTTTCGAGGGCCGGTGCTACCGGTATGTGGCAGTTCTTACCCAGCACAGGCCGGATGTACGGACTTACTATAAACTCTATTGTTGATGAAAGAAGGGATCCTGTAAAATCAACACATGCGGCAGCCAGGTATATAAAAGATTTGTACAACATTTTCGACGACTGGGTGCTCGTTATTGCAGCTTATAACTGCGGCCCGGGAAATGTGACAAAGGCAATTGCACGTTCAGGAAACAGGAAGGATTACTGGGAAATTTATTACCGCCTTCCGAGGGAAACCAGAGGTTATATACCGCAATTTGTGGCTGCAACGTACGCTCTTAATTATTACAGAGAACACAATATTTCACCTTTGACAATAAATATTCCTGTTGCTACCGATACTATTTTGTTCAATAAAGACATACACCTTGCCCAGATATCCGAAGTAATGAATATACCTTATGGTGAACTAAGAGCACTAAACCCGCAGTACCGTACAGGTTTTATTCCCGGTGCATCGAAACCATATCCTATTACATTGCCTGTAACACGGCTGAGCGATTTTATTTTACTTACCGATTCTATAATAAACTATAAGGCAGACTATTACCTTAAGAAAAACGGAGTGAATATCAATCCGGTCTATTCTTCCTATGCTCCGGTAAACATTACGGGCAAAACCAAACTCTATTATACAGTAAAAGACGGCGATAACCTCGGATATATTTCGGAATGGTACCGCGTCAGACTTTCCGACCTGAGGTACTGGAACGATATTTATACCAATACTATAAGAGTAGGGCAGAAGATAGCCGTTTTTGTGGATCCTGACAAGGCCGACTATTTTTCGAAAATCAATAATATGTCGTTCGCAGAAAAGCAGGCATTGAGAGGGAAACCGGTTACTGTGAACAAAACAGCTGACTCTTCTTCAAATGGATCGGAAGGAGAATATACAATTTATACTGTCCAGAGAGGTGACACTATCTGGGATATTGTCAAAAAGTTCGATGGTGTTACAGTATCGGATGTCCTGGCTTTGAATAACATAGATAATCCATCGAGGATTCAGGAGGGGCAGAAGTTAAAAATCAGAAAAAGAGCAGAATAAAAGTTCTCAGTCATATCAGAGATAATTGCCTGATTCAATTGATATATTCTTTAAGAAAGGCGACATTGCCCTTTTGTAGATTCCTTTTACCCATGCGATTGCCATGCCGTAGTTTGTGACCGGCACTCCGGCTTTTATGGCAGGGAGCAGTCGGTTATGTAGCTGGCGCCTGGTTATCATACAGCCGCCGCATTGTATCAAAAGAGAATAATCGGTCACAGGGCGCGGCAGAGAATCGAGCCCAGCCACTACATCGAACTCCAGGTTTTTACCTGTGAAATTTGATATCCACCCCGGAATTTTCGTTCTTCCAATGTCATCGCATGAAACGTGGTGAGAGCAGGATTCGAGAATCAATAC
>Ga0116185_1001781_pt1 | contig 20891 bp, 16 predicted proteins | sample AD_JPNNA7_MetaG_FD_89754 | JGI IMG/M metagenome (GOLD analysis project Ga0116185, IMG submission 89754) | Active sludge microbial communities of municipal wastewater-treating anaerobic digesters from Japan - AD_JPNNA7_MetaG | ecosystem: Engineered > Bioreactor > Anaerobic > Digestate | place...
GCGATTCGGCATTAGGATTAATTAAGGGTAAGAAATAAATTTTAACATTAAGCCCGTAAGAATAAAAACTTGCATTAAAATGTGCATTTGTTTTTATTTTTAATCCACTTAAATTTCCTTTTTCAATCATTCCTTGGATTCCAATAATTGGATGAAGTTGTTTGCTTATTGCCAATCCAAAACCAGTACTATATTCCGACAAACCATCGGTTAAACCATACCAATCCTGTGAATTTTTTTTAGTTACAGGATAAATTCCGAATTGACGGAGGTCGCCATAAAACAACATAGATCCGCCACTAATAGTTGCGGACCATGTGTTATACTTCGTTTTTGTAGGTTTATCAGTCTGGCCATAATTTTCATACGAAATAAGACCAATAAAAACCAGCATAAATACTAATTTTTTCATGTTTTTGTGTTTAATTACGTTTTAGTTTTTTAAAAAATAATATCAAATGTAAGAATTAATTGTCTTCATTGCAATATTTTTCAATTAATTCGGAGGCTTTATTAAACCCCAAATCAAATGCTTTGTTCCAATCTTCGCATGCACCTAAGCTGTCGCCCTTTTCGCCTTTTACAATTCCTCTTAAATCATATACTTCTCCATAGTCAGGAATTAGCTTTAATGCATGATTATAATCTTCCATAGCACCATCTAAATCTTTTAAATGATATTTTGTCATGCCTCTATATGCGTAAGCTTCTCCATTTTCTTCATCAAGTTCTATTGCTTTATTAAGATTTTCTAACGCTTCTTTATAATTCTTCTTATCCATTTCTACATTCCCTTTTTGCAGATAATCTTTAGAAGTAACAGGAAGGCCGGTAGTTGTAGTTCCCGTATAACCTTCTTCTATTTTTTTTTGCGTTCTGCAATCTGTAAAAAAGAAAATAATAAGTCCGAATATTAATAAAAGAGTATAATTAATCTGCTTCATTTTATTTTTTTTCTCAAAGATATAAAATATTTATTTTTAACATATCTCTTTATTAAAAAGATTTTATTCTTTATTTAAAATTATTCTAAATGTAGTTCCCTTTCCAATGGTAGAGTTACGAACAAATATTTGTCCTTTATGATACGTTTCAATAATTCGTTTACACAATGTTAATCCGAGTCCCCATCCACGTTTTTTGCTAGTATAACCGGGTTTAAATACCGTTTTAAATTTAGATTTAAATATTCCTTTTCCGGTATCTGTTATATCTATTAAAACAGATTGGTTTTCTTCGGTAACAGAAATATCAATTTTGCCCTCTCCATCCATCGCATCTATCGCATTCTTACAAAGGTTTTCGATAACCCATTCAAAAAGGGGTTCATTTAACGGAATATTATATTCAACATCTTTTGAAATATTGACAGAAAATTTTACTTTTTTAGAAGAGCGAGCTATCACATAATCAATTGCATCATACACAGATTTTACAATATTTTGTTTTTCTAGTTTTGGAAGCGAACCTATATTGGAGAATCGTTGTGTAATAATTTCAAATCGATGAACATCTTTTTCCATTTCTGAAATGGTAGCGCTATCCATATTTTTCATTTTTAATATTTCCACCCATGCCATTAACGAAGATAAGGGCGTTCCTAATTGATGTGCTGTTTCTTTTGCCATTCCTACCCATACCTGATTTTGTTCTGCATTTCGGGAGGTTGAAAACAATAAATACGCTACAAATAAAAATAATCCAATTATTATTAATTGCACAAACGGATAATATTTTAACTGTGTAAGCAAAAAAGAATCTTTATAAAAAACATAACTTTTCCCTATTCCATACAATTCAACAACGATAGGGTTATTTTGGGTTTGCATAACAGATAACATTTCGTTTGCATAATTTCTATCGTTAATTTTAATGGAATCAATATTGCCAAAAGCAATCATTTTAGATTTACTACTATCGGTTATAATAACAGGAACCGATGCGGTATTAACAACCACTTCCGAAATAAACGATTTTATTAAATCATCTAATACATCGCGTAAACCGGTAAACAATTTAGAATCTTTATAATATAAATAGCTTTTTTTAGCACCATAATTTACAATAATAGGAGGATACAATGAAAATTCTTGTTTCAAACTTCCTGAAAGGGTTTTAATACTATCGGGATTAAAATCAACATTTTTAGTTGCCGTAATATTTCCTTTTTCGTTTGTTAAAACTACCGGAATATTCGTGTTATCGGAAATTATTTCTGAATAGAATGTTAAATCTTCTGTATTGTCGGCCTCAATAAGTCGTTTCGTTGCTTCTGCCCATAATTGAACGCGTTTACGTTCCTCTGTTTTTAATTTTTCGAAAAACCGTTCTGTATATCTTACTAGTGTCGCTTTTTTTTGAACCGCTTCTACCCAAGTTGTTACTTTTTGTCTTTCATCTTTTGCAATTTTTCGCACCAATATGTTTGTATACCATAGCGATATTACTACGATAACAAATGCAAAAACCAGCAACAACCACTTCCATTTTCTTTTTTGAATGTATATACCCACTGTGTAATTTTAAATTATATATGCTAAATTACTATTTTTAAAATAATAAAGAAATAAGGCTCTTTTGAAGATTCATTTTGATGAATATGTTCCCTTTTCTTGAGAAACATCAATGTTAATAAATTGACAAATAAGTGGAATACGCCCTCTTTTTCTATTCATTCTTCTCATCCCAATCAATAATAAACTCTCCTTCTTCTTGTTTTTTAAGATTTTCCTTTTCTTTGTCTTTTATAATTGTCTTCTTTTTATTTTTTATTACGGTGGAATCTTTTTTAAACAATCCGAATTCTTCGTTTAAAATGGTTTTAATATTTTGTTTCTCTTTTGCAAATCCAACGGCAATTTTAGCCTTTACCCCTTTGGCATCATATTTATATACTGGATTATCAACTGTGCCGGTAACAAGTATATATAATGACGTACGACCTAGCCCGTCATCTTCTATGATTCCAAATTCTTCGTTTTCTTTTTTTGCTTTTTTTGCTTTTTGAGCTAAAACATCCGAAAGCAATAATTTAATTCTATAATCTATCTTATTTTCAAAAGTATGTTCTCCGGAAGCAATAATATCTATAGCACTCGATTTTACTTCCATAGCCGGAATATAAACCGTATTATTTTTTATTTCTATCTGATTATGCAGCGTAGCAAACTTCACATCATTCAAATCAGAAACCTTCATAAACTTTGACAATCCTAGTAATGGTGAATAGTTTAACAGTTGACCATTTTCAATTTTAATATCAGCGACAGCATAAATTTTATCTAAATCTGGTTCAAGATTGTTGTTCCACGCACCGGCAAACTGCACAGTAGAAGTAACTTTTCCCTTTATATTTTCATCTTTCATACTGTTTTGTCCGAAATTATCAAATTGATAAAATAATTTCTTTATATCCACTTGTTTTATTTTAGCCTCGCAACTTATTAATAGCTTTGATTCTTTATTTCCATCAATAATAACAAGCCCATCTATTGTTCCATCCATAGATTGAAAAGAAAGCGGACTTATGAGGATTTGTTTATTTTTTAATACCACATTTCCGGTTATATTACTTGCCATAAATTTATTAAAACTAAATTTATTAATTTCGATTCCCATTTTTATTTCTAAATCTTCGGGGATATTCGTATTATAGGAGGAGTCGATAGAAGTAATATTACTTTGCATGAGCTCATCCAACTTTATATTTAGAGCCGAAAGTTTTCCGTTTATTTGCAACTTTTGATTTTTAATGAATAAATAGGATAATACATTTTTTATATTTCCCGAAAATGTGAAATCGCTTGCTGCCATATTTCCGGTTATTTTGTTTATTATTAAATCATTATTATTAAATTCTAAATCGGCATTTATATTTTTATATTTGCGTACATCTTTTTTAAAAGCAAAATCAACTTCTTTAATAATAACACTCCCTGCTGTTTTGCTTTCTATAAAATCGTTTACGCTAAGTTTATTTCCATCTTTAATTTTACCTTTAAAAACTACATCCATCTCCATGCTCCCATGGGCATAATCAAGGGTATCTAGTTTTATAAATTCCATTAAATCATCTATTTTTATTTTGGAATTTAATTTTAATTCTACTTCGGGTTGTATAAAATTGCTCATAGAAAAGCTTCCCCAAATACGCCCCGACTTTAAACCGGATTTAAAATTGTTAATTTTTAAAACCGAGCTTTTTAAATTTTTAGCGATTCCATTGGTATATGTACCTAAAAAAGAAACACCCGTTAATGCAATTTTTGTTTTATAATGGGTGATTTTCGCATCGTTTATTCCAAAATCTATTTTAACTATAGGCAGGTCATTCCCTCGATATGAACCATTGATAAGAGCAGTAAAATAAATTTCCCCTTCTGTCTTATACTCTTCAAAATAACTTCGGTAATTTGTTGGTATTTGTGATATAAATGACTGCAACTGGAGATCGGAGCCTTTAATTGTTAAATTTAATGTTTGTATATTATCGGAATAAATAACATTTCCGGTTGTTTCAAATTTTAAATTCCCAAAATTAATTTCTCCTTTTTTAAAAACATAGGTGTTTGTTTTCTGATCTACATATAAAATCATATCTACGATTGATTCGCTTGCAGGAAAATAAGTGATACCGGATATATTTAGAAAATTTATAAAAAAATGTCCATTCACCGACAAGTCGTAATTGGTACTTTTAAACTGTCCTTTTAATTCTACTTTCTTGGCAATACCCGAATAATGTTGCGTGGATGAATAATTAACATATTGAATAGCTATATTTGTAAGAATAACCTTTTTTAAGTTAAATGCGATAGATTCGTTACTAGTGGCTGTATCGGATTTCCAAAAATGATAATTATCGCTCCCATCGTTATATATTACAAGGTTTATTAATCCGTTTTTAGCTTCTATTTTTTTTATTTCATATTTACGCGTAAGCAGGTCTAATATACTAAACTGCAGATATACATTTTCTGCTTTTAATAAATTCCCTTTATTCGTTGAAGTTATCGCATCTTTTGCAATAACTTCCGATAAGGTAAGCGAAATATTTGGAAAGCGTTGAAAAAACGAGAGCGTAATATTGTTAACTTGTATTTCGGTAGAGAGTTGTTTATTAATTTGGTTTACAATAATTGTTTTAACGGTATCTTTATAAAAATAAAAAACAGAAAATAAAGCGCCGAAAAGGAACATAAAAAACAAGAAAAAAATTAAAAGTATTTTCTTAATTTTCTCCCATTTTTTTAATTTCTTTTTTTCTTTTTTATGTTCTTCCATTCTTATAAGAACGAAAAAAATTTAACTTATTATATTTTTATATTAATTTATTAGGTACTCATTTTAAGCATGCTTATTTCCATGCTCGTTAAAAAGCGCCATCTTCCGCGTGGTAAGTCTTTTTTAGTAAGTCCGGCATAATACACTCTATCTAGTTTTAATACATTATACCCTAAACTTTCGAAAATTCTTCTTACAATTCTGTTTTTTCCCAAATGAATTTCAATACCTATGCATTTTTTATCTTTTCCCCCTTCGTCGTAGGCTATTTCGTCTACTTGAGCCACGCCATCTTCTAATTCAACTCCTTGTATTATTTTATCCATATCTACTTTTGATAATCCTTTATCCAGCTCAACGTGGTAGATTTTTTTTACTCCATATCGAGGATGCATTAATTTTTTTGCAAGCTCCCCGTCGTTTGTAAATAAAAGCAATCCGGTGGTCGCTCTATCTAGTCTTCCTACCGGATATATTCTTTCTTTGCATGCATTCGCAATCAAGGCCATTACCGTTCTTCTATTTTCAGGATCATCGGTAGTTGTTATATAATCTTTCGGTTTATTTAATAATAAATACGCTAATTTTTCTTTTCGGAGTGTTTCTCCTCCAAATTGTACGCTATCGTCCGAAGAAATTTTGGTGCCTAGCTGGGTAACAATTTTACCATTAACCGATACGGCTCCGCTTTCTATTAATCTATCGGCCTCCCTGCGAGAACAAACACCAGATCCAGCAATATATTTATTTAAGCGGATAAGTCCGTCATCGTTTTTTTCTATTTTCTTTATAATTCGTTTTCCTTCCTTAAGCGGTTTTACTGTGCGTTTCTCAGATGAACCCTTGTCGTAGCGGTCTTTTTTATATTTTAATTTCTTTTTATCTTCCATTTTATTTTCGTATTATACTTATGCCTATTTACAATATTAATCTTATTTTTTTAATATTTCCTTTATTTGCATATAAACTGCCCCGTTTTTAAATTTCTTTTTACATTTTCAACCCTTTCTACGATTCCATTCATTGCAATATAAACACCTTCCGAAGCGTGACAGATAGCACCAATAGCACACCCTAAATTAAATTCGGCATCAGAATCTTTAAATTTTTCAGGCAGAAAAGCACCTGTTAAAATAATCGTTTTATTTTTAATTTTTTGAAGGCTTTTCGCTGTTTCAATCATGGTATCGGTGCCATGCGTAATAATTATTTTTTTTATTTTCTCCTGTTGACATAAATCTAGAAGTCCTTTTCTATCTTTAATCGTAATATCTAAGCTGTCTTTTTTAATATACGAAATAATTTGATAGCGAAACAAAGGGTTTATTTTTTTTATTATTCGTTCAACGGCCGATTCGCTAATTTCGAAAGCATATCCTTTAACAAATCTAGGATAATCTTTATCAATAGTACCGCCAGTTTGAATAAATAAAATATCCATTTTTTATAATTTACTTACTTTTTAATTCCTCTTTGTTCTTTCCACAATGTATTAAAACTTTTAGATGTTATAAGTGGCAAAAATCTTCTTTTTCCCCACTGTTTCGCAACATATTTCCGTAAAAGAAAATTTTTTGTTTTAATACTTGCTTTCTCCAATATCCATCGATTTAACATCGCTTTTTTCCATAAATACATCACAAATTTTTCATTCTTGGAAACGAAGCCCGCTTTAACAAAATCCCTTCTATTATATAAAAGTTGTTTATGTAAATTTATTTTAACCGGACATACCTCTGTGCATTTTCCACATAAGGTTGAAGCTTCGCTTAAATGCTTGTACGACTCAATGTCTTTTAAAAAAGGAGTAATAACAGCGCCAATAGGTCCGCTATATACGGTACCATATGCATGGCCACCTATGTTTTTATAAATAGGACAAGCATTTAAACATGCACCGCATTTAATACATGATAACGCCCTGCGCTGATTAACTTGATTTAATACATTGGAACGATTATTATCTATTATAACCACATACATTTCCAGCGGTCCATCGGTTTCATTCTCCTGTCGCGGGCCTGTTAATATGGTGTTATAGCTTGTCATTTTTTGTCCAGTACCATGTGTAGCAAGTAAAGGCCAATATAAATCCAAATCTTTAAAAGAGGGAATCATTTTATCTATTCCAGCAATAGCAATTATAACGTTTGGGAATGAAACCCCCATTAATGCGTTTCCTTCATTTTCGGTTATTGCAAGCCCTCCTATATCGGCAATTAAAAAATTAGCTCCGGTTATTCCAACATCGGCAGATATAAATTTTTCTCTTAATAAATGACGAACAAATTGGGCAATTTCTTCCGGCTTTGCTTCTTTCGACAAACCATATTTTTCATTAAATACCAAAGCCACATCTTCTTTTGATTTATGCATAACAGGGGTAATAATATGATATGGTTTTTCTCCTGTTATTTGTACAAAAAATTCGCCTAAATCTGTTTCTGTTACTTCTATTTTTTTATTCTGAAGACGTTCGTTAAGTGCTATTTCTTCCGTAATCATAGATTTTGATTTAACCACTTTACGGACATCTCCCTTTTGCATAATTTGAAGAATCTCTTTAATCGCATCTTCTTGCGTTTCGGCCCAAATAACTTTTCCGCCTCGAGTAATAAAATTAGCCTCAAATTCTACTAAATATTTATCTAAATCTTCTATTGTTTTATGTTTTATATGTGCAGCTCTTTCTTTTGCAAGATTTATATTTGCATATTGCATTTTTCCTTTTTCAACCGCAATATCGTATTTATTGATATTATGATTAATTATTTCTCTGTGTTTATTATCAAACGCTTTTAATTCGCTTGCTTTTAGAAATTCCTGATGTGTGCTTAACATTTAATTATATCCTTATTATTAATATAACACAAAATATTTTATTATAAAGGTATTTTCTTAATTCTGTTTTCGTGCCTTCCCCCTTCAAAAGAGGTATTAAGGAACGTATTTACAATATCTATGGCTTCTTGCGAATTAATAAATCGAGCTGGCAAACATACAATATTTGCATTGTTGTGTTTTCGAGCTAATTCCGATATTTCATTATTCCAACATAAAGCGGCTCTAACACCTTCGTGTTTATTGGCCGTTATACATACTCCATTTCCGCTACCACATACCAAAATACCTATTTTATATTTTCCCTTTTCAACTCCTAATGCCACAGGATGTGCAAAATCTGGATAATCTACACTCTCTAACGAATATGTTCCAACATCTTTAATTTGAAACCCGAGTGATTCATAATACGTTTTTAAGTACGTTTTCAATTCAAATCCGGCATGGTCGCATCCAATAATAAATTCTTTTACATTTAAAGTCATTGTTGATAAATTTTTATTTTAACAAAAGTAGATAGATTTACCAATTATAGTACTACCTAATTCATAATTAATTCATTTAAAAAAATAATAACATATCTATTCCTGCAATATATGCGTTAAAACTATTTCATATTTAATGTATTATATTTTTTTAACACTTTCTTTGTGAATAAGTCTTTAAATTTGTTACAAAATAATAACTTATTTATTCATCCTTGTATTAAAAAACATTTCATTATCATTTTAGTATTTAAAAACAAACTTATTTTATTGTTTTTATTTAGAAAATTAAACATATTTTTAACAAAATATTTTACGTGTTTGATAAAAAAATTGCAAACTAAAATTATTATTAACATCTTGTTTAAAATTTTTTATACAATTAAAAATAAACATTATATACAAACAAAACATGTTCATAAATTGTTAAACAAATCATTTATACTAAATAAGCAAATTTAATTTTTTTATTTTTTAACATAATTCACGGTAAATAGAATAATAATAATAATTTTTAAAATAATAATATATATATATTTATTATAGTTTAAATAAATTTTAAAGATGAAAGAAACGACGAAATATTTAAATGAGATTAATTCATTAAAAAAGAAAAAAAATGCAACTATATTAGCTCATTATTATCAAATTCCGGAAATACAAGATATAGCCGATTATATTGGAGATAGTTTATATTTAGCACAAATGGCCCAAAAAACGAAGGCGGATATGATTATTTTTGCCGGTGTTCATTTTATGGCTGAAACAGCAAAAATTTTAAATCCTACTAAAAAAGTGATTATTCCCGATTTAAGTGCCGGTTGTTCTTTAGCAGATTCGTGTAAACCATTAGAATTTGAAACATTTATTAAAAAATATCCAGGATATAAAGTAATTTCATATATAAATTGTTCAGCCGAAATTAAAGCATTATCCGATTTAATTTGCACATCGAGTAATGCGGTAAATATGGTGAATAGTTTTAATAATGACGAAAAAATAATTTTTGCACCCGATAAAAACCTTGGAAATTATATTAATACAATTACCAAAAGAAATATGGTATTATGGGATGGTAGCTGTGAAGTACATGATTTAATATCTACTCAAAAAATTATTCAGTTAAAATTAGAAAACCCCGATGCTAAGCTAATAGCACATCCTGAATGTAAATCACTTATTCTTGAATTAGCCGATTATATTGGATCAACTACCGCTTTGCTTAATTTTATTAAAAATAACGAGTCAAAAAAATTTATTGTAGCAACGGAAACAGGAATTATACATCAAATGAAAAAAGAAAGACCCGATAAAGAATATATAATTGTGCCTAAAGATGAAACATGTGCTTGCAATGATTGTGAACATATGAAAAAAAATACGATTGAAAAACTATATCTTTGTATGGAAAATGAAGCTCCTGAAATAAAATTGGCGAACGAATTAATTGAAAAAGCAAAAGTACCATTACTAAAAATGTTAAAATTATCTGAAAAATAAATAGGGACTTAGTTTTATGTTTGTTATATTTAACTTTTTAATGAAAAAATATATTACATTTTTATTTCTTCTCTTTTGTATTGTTTCTAACGCACAAGTCATAAATGATACGAGTAAATTCGTTTATACATTTTATAATTATGAAAACGGAAATAAATCGAGCGAAGGGTTTATTCGTAATGGGAAACCCGATGGTTATTGGAAAACATATTATGAAAATGGAAAAATTAAAAGTGAAGGAAATAGAAAAAATTATGAATTAGACAGTATCTGGAAATTTTATAATGATGAAAATAAATTATTTTTAGAAATCTCCTATAAAAACGGGAAGAAAAACGGAATAAAAACAAGCTATACAGAAGGTGAAATAATTAAAGAAAATTTTATAAATGATATAAAACAAGGGTTTACATCAATTTATTATGAAAATGGGGTATTAAGACAGTCTATCAATTTTGTAGCAGGCAAAGAACAAGGAATTGCGAAGGAATACGATAAAAAAGGGAATGTAATAACACTTATGGAGTATAAAAAAGGATATTTAATAAGTAAAGAAAGGGTGAATAGATATACGTATGATAGCTTAATGCAGGGAAAATGGGTAACATTTCATCCGAATGGAAACATTCAATCAGAAAGCAATTACTCAGCTGGAATTAAAAATGGATATTTTAAAGAATATGATAAAGATGGTAATCTGCTTAGTGTTGTGAAATATGTGAATGGAATATTACAAACAGATGCCGTAGAAGTATCAAAATTAGATTTAAAAAGAGAATATTATCCAAGTGGACAAATTAAAAAAATTGGAAGTTTTAAAAATGAAATAGCCGAAGGAGTAACCAGAGAATTTTCAGAAAAAGGAGAAATAATTAATGCTCATATTTATAAAGGAGGAAATATAATAGGAGAAGGAATTATAGATGCAGCCGGGTTAAAACAAGGGGAATGGAAAGAATATTATGAAACCGGAGAACTAAAAGCAAATGGAAAATATGAAAATGGATTAAAAATTGGCGCATGGAAATTTTGGTATGAAAATGGAAAAATGGAACAAAAAGGACTTTACGTAAAAGGAGAAAAACCTCATGGGGACTGGGTTTGGTATTACAAGAATGAACAAATACTTAGAAAAGAAACATATATAAATGGAATAGAAAATGGGTTTCTTACCGAATATTCCGATTCGGGTACTGTTATTACGTATGGTGAATATGTAGATGGACTCGAAGAAGGCTTGTGGACCTATAATACAGGGGATATTAAAATGGAAGGCGAGTACAAAGAAGGTGCAAGAACAGGAGAATGGAAATATTGGTACGATAATGGAAATTTATTCTTTAAAGGAAGTTTTTTAGATGATAATCCCGATGGAAAACACACTTATTATTGGGATAATGGGAAAATCAAAGAAGAAGGCGTTTATATTATGGGTAAACGTGAAGGAGAATGGACTCGCTTTAATTACGATGGAACTATTTTCTTAGTTACTTCGTATAAAAACGGAATAGAGATAAAATACGATGGTATTAAAATTAAACCTCCAACAGATGATTCGGAGGAGTAAATAAATTTTTTAATAAAAAAATTAGGTAATAAGAAAAAAATAGTTATTTTTGAGTTTAATCTATAAAAAAACTAAAATTATGGTAAAATTAAAAATTTTAGTCGTTGAAGATGAAAGTATCGTTGCTAAAGATATTCAAAATAGTTTGAAAAAATTAGGCTATGTTGTTCCAACAGTTGTTGCATCAGGAGAAAAGGCAATAGAAGAAGCGGAACAATCACGTCCGGATTTAGTATTAATGGATATTATGCTTAAAGGAGAAATTACCGGAATAGAAGCAGCTAATTCAATTCGTGAACGACTTGGAATTCCTGTTATTTTTCTTACCGCATATGCAGATGATAATACCCTTGGGAAAGCGAAAATGGCCGAACCTTATGGGTATATAATTAAACCATTTAAAGAAAAAGAATTACAGACTACCATAGAAATGGCTATTTATAAGCATGAAAAAGATTCTCAAGTGAAGAAAGAAAGAGATCTTTATCATTCTATTGTAGAAAATAAAGAATCTAAAGATAGTATATTTGTAAGAGCCGATTATCGCTTAAATAAAATTAAATTTGAAGATATTTTCTTTGTAGAAGCACTCAAGGATTATGTTGTAATTAATACATCCGATAACATCTATACCACGCATACAACAATGAAAGAAATGATACGTATTCTTCCAGCAAAGGAATTTGTTAGAGTACATCGGTCGTTTATTGTTCGCCTCGATAAAATATTTTCGATAAAATACCCCGATTTAGTTATTGAAGGAAAAATGAAAGTTATTCCTATTGGAGGACTTTATAGAAAAGAATTATTTGGTAGGTTAAACCTCATTTAATAATAAATAATATTTTTTAAAACCGCCTCAATCTAATGTATTGAGGCGGTTTTTTTGTTGAATAGAATAAACTTTATTCAATCGGTATAAAAATTGCAATTAGCATAAAGCCGCTGAAGCCATTAATAAAGAGAAGTTTTAAAAAAAGAGAAGTTTTAAAAAAAATAACAAAAATTTTTATTAACAAGTATTTAACAAATTTAAGCACGTCTGTTCATGCATATTAAGAGCAAAATTAGCATATTAAATCTTTTGAAAAGGCCATGAATAAAGGGTTTTAATAAAATAAAAAATTTAAATTACATCACCTTGCCATTTTTAAAAAGCTGAAAAGAGGCATGTGGCAAACGAAGAAAATAGATTTTTTTTTAGCTAAGGGGTAGCAATCATCAATTTTATTATTATATTTGTTCGTATTAAAATTAAATGTTCAATAAACCTAAACTTAGAAACAATGAACAAAGCAGAATTAATTGATGCAATTGCTAAAGAAGCAAAATTAAGCAAAGTAGATAGCGGAAGAGCATTAGATGCTACTATTACAGCTATCAGCAAATCACTAAAAAAAGGTGAAGGCGTTATTTTAGTAGGTTTCGGCTCATTCTCAATCGCAAAAAGAGCTGCAAGAACCGGACGTAACCCACAAACCGGAAAACCAATTAAAATTGCTGCTAAAAAAGTTGCAAAATTCAAACCAGGTGCTGCTTTAGCAAAATCTGTTAAGTAAGACTTTTTTTACTTTAAAAAACCCGATAACTTTTTATAAGTATATCGGGTTTTTTATTTTATAAGATTAAATCGGTATTATTCGTAAATCATTTCAAAATCTAATTGCTTTCTCGATAAATTTGCTCTTTTAACTTTAATCTTTAATTCGTCGCCAAGCTTATATTTAGTGCCATTTCGCTGTCCAATAACACAATAATTTTCTTCATCTAAATAATAAAAATCATCTTGCATATCGCGTAAAGAAATCATTCCTTCGCATTTATTATCTTTTATTTCAACAAAAATACCCCATTTACTTACGCCGGAAATAACCCCATCAAACGTTTGACCAATTTTATCTATTAAAAATTCAACTTGTTTATATTTTATAGAAGCTCTTTCTGCATCGGATGCTAGTTTTTCCATATTGGATGCATGCTTGCATTTTTCTTCATACTCCGTTTTATTAGCAGAGCTGCCATTATTTAAATAAGAAAATAATAAACGATGTACCATTAAATCGGGATAACGACGAATAGGAGAAGTAAAGTGAGTGTAGAAGTCGAACGAAAGTCCGTAATGCCCAATATTATTGGTTGTATAATATGCTTTAGCCATGGTGCGGATGGCTAAATTTTCAATCATATTTTGCTCCCCTTTTCCGGTAACATCATGGAGTAATTTATTAAGCGAATCAATTACATTTTTCCGATTATTAATTTTCATCTTATACCCCAATTTACCTACAAACTCATTAAAGGTATTTAATTTTTCAGGGTTCGGTTCATCATGCACTCTATATACAAAAGTTTTTATAGCATTCGCATCTTGTTTTTTGCCAATAAATGCGGCCACTTTCCGATTGGCGAGCAACATAAAATCTTCAATTAATTTATTCGAATCTTTATATTCTTTTACATAAACACTAATAGGTTTCCCTTTATCGTCTAGTTTAAATTTTACTTCGGTTGTTTCAAAAGCAATAGAGCCATTTTTAAAGCGCTCTTCGCGAAGGAACAATGCCAATTCATTTAGTTTTAACATCTCTTTCGCATAATCTCCTTCGCCCGTTTCTATTATATTTTGGGCTTCTTCATAATTAAAACGCCTGTTCGAATTTATAATGGTTTTTCCAAACCATTGGTTTATTATTTCTGCTTTTTCATTTAATTCGAAAACAGCAGAAAAACACAATTTATCGGTATGGGGAGATAGCGAGCATAATCCATTGGATAAATGCTCTGGAAGCATGGGAATAACTCTATCAACAAGGTATATTGATGTTCCTCGTTCGTATGCTTCTTGATCAATTAAATCGCCTTGGGTAACATAATAGGCAACATCGGCAATATGAACCCCTACCTCGTAATTTCCATTTGGAAGAAAAGAGATAGAAAGAGCATCATCAAAATCTTTCGCATCTTCCGGGTCGATTGTAAATGTTATAGTATCTCGAAAATCTCTTCGCTTGCTTATTTCTTCATTCGGAATGGTGTTTAGCATTTGTTCGGCTGCTTTCTCAACTCCTTTGGGGAAAGATAAAGGAAAGCCAAATTCAGCCAAAATAGAGTTCATCTCAACATTGTTATCTCCGGGTTTTCCTAATACGTGAACAATATTACCAAAAGGATTTTTCGCATTTTTAGGCCAGTCGGTTATTTCTACCAATACTTTTTCGTTATTTTTGGCTTTATTTAGATTTTCTTTGGGAATAAAAATATCTACCGGCATACTTGTGTTGTCGGGCACTACAAAAGCAAATCGCTCCGATAATTGTAAAATTCCGACAAATTTTGTTTTAGCCCGTTCAATTATTTCAATTACTTCTCCTTCGGTTTTTCTATTTTTCCGTTGCGGAAAAATAAATACTTTAACAAGATCTCCATTTAATGCTCTATTCGTGTTGTTCGGCATTATAAGTACATCGTCGGCAAGATCGGCCGATATTAAATATGCTTTTCCGGTCGATTTCATATCAATTTTCCCGGTAACATATGATTTTGTATGGTGGAATTTAACCAAAGAGGGATTAATTTGAAACTTCCCTTTTTTTACTTCTTTCAATGCGTCTCTCGCTACTAAATCGGCTAATAAAATGGTTAATAGCTGATTGTTTGATTTATCGTTTGCGAATAACTTAGCAGAAATTTGTTTGTAATTAAACGATTGGGATGGGTTTTCGGCAAATAAGGCTAGAATATCATTTACCAGTTGATTTTGGATAGGTTTTGCCTTTTTTTTTCTATTCATAAATAGTGTTAATTTTTGTAAAGGTACAAATAATGAAGCATGTAATTCTTTATATTTGTATCATATTGTTTTAATAAGTATATAATTGCCGGATAGTTATCAAATATTAGTTCAAAAACTCGATGAGTTTATAAGGAAATATTATAAAAATTTGCTTATAAGAGGTGCTATTTATTCGCTGGCATCAATATTCATATTTTATATATTAATCGTTATACTGGAATATTTAGGCCATTTTGGAGTAATAATTCGCTCCCTCCTATTCTACTTATTTATTATAACGAATACCGCAATTCTGGTACTTTTTTTCATAAAGCCATTATTAAAACTATATCGCATCGGAAAGATTATTTCGCACGAACAAGCTGCTCAAATAATTGGAGCCCATTTTGGAGAGGTAAAAGATAAACTACTAAACACCCTGCAATTAAAACAAATGGCCGATTTAAATAAAGAAAATTCTAACTTAATTGAAGCCGGTATTAATCAAAAAATAGCATTACTTCAACCTATCCCATTTCATATTGCAATCGATTTTAAAAAAAATAAGAAATATTTAAAGTTTGTTTTTATCCCGTTTCTGATGCTCGTTTTTTTTATAACAGCATCCCCTACGCTACTAACAGCCCCAACAAATCGCCTTCTTCATCATGCTACTTTTTTTGAACGAGAAGCCCCTTTTCAATTTGTAATTCTTAATAAATCGCTTCGTGCAGTTCAACAAGAAGATTTTTTACTGGAAGTTAAAATAACAGGGGATGAAGTACCTGAAAATATTTTTATTGAATCGGAGGGGATAGAATATCAGCTTAATAAAGAAAATACGGTTCTTTTTCAATATGTTTTTAAAAATATTCAAAAAAATACAAAATTCAAATTAAAAGCCGAACCTTTTTATTCCAAAGAATATGAAATTATTGTTCTTCCAATGCCGATGGTTATTGATTTCGATATGTATTTAACCTATCCATCGTATATTCAAAAAAAAGAGGAGAAAATTTCAAATACGGGCGATTTAGTTATTCCAGAAGGAACACAAATAAAATGGGAGTTCAGAACAAAAGATGCTGAAGAAATAAGAATATCATTTCCAGAGAAAAAAATAAATATAAAATCGGAATCCGAAAATCAATTTATTTATACCTCCATATTAAAAAATTCACAGCAATATAGCATTATTCCGCTTAATCGGTTTATGGAAAATAAAGATTCTTTATCCTACTCCATTCAGGTTATTCCCGATGCTTATCCTACTATTAAAATACATGAATTCTCCGATACAGTCGATTTCGAGAAACAATATTTTAAAGGCATGATTAAAGACGATTATGGCTTTTCAAAATTAACATTTAATTACCGTATACATGAAACAGCAAGCGATTCGGGAAGAATTGTAATGAAAACGATTTCAATGAATCCGGCTCTTTCGCAACAGGAGTTTTACTATATGACCGATTTTAATGAAATTTCAAACGAACCAGGCACCGAAATAAGCTATTATTTTGAAATATGGGATAATGATGCCATTCATGGGAGTAAAGTAACTCGCTCACAACAAATGATATATAAGGTTCCTTCTTTGGAAGAGATAGAAAATAAAACAACAGAATCGAACGAGCAAATTAAAAATGAATTGACAGAATCAATAACACAAGCAAAAAAACTACAAAAAGAAATAGAAAAATTAAACAAAAATCTCACCGATAAAAAAACCTTATCCTGGCAAGAAAAAAAACAGTTACAAGAAGTCTTAGAATCGAGAAAAGCCCTGCAAGATAAAATAGCACTTATTCAAAAAGAAAATGAAACAAAAAGCAGTTTAGAAGGAAAATATAAAGAAGAAAATGAGGCGCTATTAAAAAAACAAGAAGAATTAAATAAACTTTTTAATGAGTTAATGACGGATGAAATGAAAGAGTTGTTTAAAAAAATAGAGGAGATGCTCGATAAGTTGGATAAAAATAAAGTGAATGAAATGCTCGATAAAATGAAGCTTTCAACCAAAGATTTGGAAAAACAACTCGACCGCAATTTGGAATTATTTAAACAACTAGAGTTTGAAAAGAAAATGAACGACATGATAAATAAATTAGATAAATTGTCGGAAAAACAAGAAAAGCTTTCGGAAAAAACACAAGAAGCAAAAACAGATAAAAACGAAGCCCTTAAAAAAGAACAAGATGAATTATCGAACGATTTTCAAGAAATTAGAAAGGAATTAGATAGTTTAAATAAAATAAATGAAGCATTAGAAAATCCGAATAAGCTCGAAAATACGGATACGGAAGAAAAAAATATAGAACAAGAAATGCAAAATAGTTCGAACAGCTTAAACGAAAATAAAAATAAAAAAGCAGCTCAGTCGCAAATAAATGCGGCCGCTAAAATGAAGGAATTATCCCAAAAATATGAAGAAATGCAGAAGGAGATAGAAAAAGAAAAAATGGGAGAAGATATTAATACATTACGTGAAATTTTAGAAAACCTAGTTAAAGCATCATTCGATCAAGAAGAAATAATGAACCATGTATCGGAAACGAAAGTTACAGATCCGAAATATGTAGACTTAATTAAAGATCAAAAGAAGTTAATGGAAGATGTTCAGATGATAGAAGATTCGCTTACGGCATTGAGTAAACGGCAAATACAAATAGAATCGTTTGTAAATATGGAAATAAGCAAAATAAACGATAATATGACAAAAGCGATGGAATTTTTAAATGCGAGGACTCCTTCGTCAGGAAAAATAAAACAACAAGCCGCTATGTCATCTATTAATACATTAGCGTTAATGCTTTCAGAAACATTAAGCGACATGCAACAACAAATGATGTCTAATAAAAGCGGAAGCGGAAGTTGTTCAAAACCGGGAAGTAACCAGAAGCCGGGAAGTGGAAAACCTTCTTTTAAATCATTGAAAGAAATGCAAGAAATGCTGAATAAACAATTGGAAGGCTTAAAAAACGGGAAAGATCCGAATGGAGAATCGGGACAAAAATCGATGAGTGAACAATTGGCAAAATTAGCAGCTCAACAAGAAGCGATACGTAAGCAATTACAAGAACTCGCCGATGAATTAAAAAAAGAAGGCAATCACAATACCGGAAGTTTAAATGCACTACAAAAAGAAATGGAAAAAACAGAATCGGACTTGGTGAACAAAATAATTAATAATGAGACTATTAAGAGGCAAAAAGATATTTTAACCCGTTTGCTTGAATCAGAAAAAGCAGAGAAAGAAAGAGACTTATCTGAGAAAAGAGAGTCAAACGAAGCAAAAAATGAAAATTTTAGTAACCCTTCTTTATTTTTAGAGTATAAGAGTATAAAAATAAAAGAAGTGGAATTATTAAAAACAGTTCCTCCTTCATTAAAATATTTTTATAAAAACAAAGTAAATGAATATTTTTGTACTTTTGAGGAATAGGAGAAATTTATGATTTCAAATAAAATACAACTTATCATCCCTTCTTTACTTGATCAAATGTATCAGGTAGAAAAGTTTGTAGAAGAGATATGCGATGAGTTTAATATTAATAATACATATTTTGGCAATATAATCGTTGCGCTCACAGAAGCAGTAGAGAATGCCATAAAACATGGGAATGCAAATAATTCCTCCAAAAAAGTAATAATTACATTTACAACAAAAAACGAAGGACTTTCTTTTGTCGTTAAAGATGAAGGTGCTGGCTTTAATGCCAATACAATTCCAGATCCAACCGATATAAATACCAAAGAAGAGGAAACCAAAGGGCGTGGTATATTTCTAATTAAATCGTTAGCAGATGAAGTTAATTTTTTAGGAAAAGGGAACGAAGTTGAAATTATTTTTAAAATTGCTAGCATTAATAGTGAAATGGCCATTGAAAGAATACAACAGCTTAAAAAATATTCAGGAATGGGTGTTAAAAAAACATCTTCAACCGACTTAAACGAGCTTTCTTAATCTATATTTTCTTCCATGTATTCCGGGATAAACTTTTTTTCTGAAAATTGCTCATTCAGATTAAAAGAAAAAAAAATGATTACAGCATGGTTAACTAAAATCATTCAAAAATCATCCAATAAAACAGGAAACATAACATATATTTTTTGTGATGACGCTTATTTGGCTGATTTAAACCAAAAATATTTAAATCATAAAACACTAACAGATATAATTACGTTTGATTATGTTGAGGGAAATATGATAAACGGAGATATTTTTATAAGCATTGAAAGAGTTCAAGAGAATGCGATAAAGTATAAAACACCCTTTAAAAACGAGCTTCTTAGAGTTATATGTCATGGAGTCCTTCATTTAATGGGCTTTGCAGATAAGAATAATTCTGAAAAGCTTGTTATGAGAGCTAAAGAACAAGAATGCTTAAATTTATTTTTTAAAAAATAACAATGTTTCACGTGAAACATAGCCTATGTTTAATAAGTACGATATAATTGTTGTAGGGGCAGGACATGCCGGGTGTGAAGCCGCTGCTGCTGCTGCTCACTTAGGTTCATCGGTTTTGCTTATAACCATGAATTTAACAACAATGGCTCAAATGTCATGCAATCCGTCCATGGGGGGAATAGCAAAAGGACAAATAGTACGAGAAATTGATGCATTAGGAGGTATGTCAGGAATTATAACAGACAAAACAATGATTCAATTCCGAATGCTAAATAAATCAAAAGGTCCGGCTATGTGGAGCCCTCGTGCACAAAGCGATCGAATGCTTTTTTCCGCTACTTGGAAACAAAAATTAGAACAGCTTAAAAATCTCGATTTTTGGCAAGATATGGTTGTTTCTGTTTTGGTTGAAAAAGAAAAAGTGGTTGGAATTAAAACATCATTGGGAATAGAAATTAAAGCAAAAGCAATTATTTTAACCAATGGTACTTTTTTAAATGGAGTTATACATATTGGCGATAAAAGTTTTTCATCCGGAAGGTATGGCGAATCCGCAGCAGTCGGATTAACGGCATCCTTAAATAAAATAGGATTTGAATCCGAAAGAATGAAAACAGGAACTCCGGTAAGAGTTGATGGAAGAACAATTGATTTCTCTAAAATGATTGAACAAAAAGGAGATGAGTTTCCCCAAAAATTTTCCTTTACCAATACTCCATTATTAAAACAACAAAAAAGTTGTTTTTTAACCTATACCAATGAAATAGTACACGATATATTAAAAACAGGATTTGATAAATCACCCTTATTTACCGGACGAATTAAAGGGACTGGCCCACGATATTGTCCTTCTATAGAAGATAAAATAGAACGCTTTTCCGATAAAAATAGTCATCAGCTTTTTGTTGAACCAGAAGGGTGGGATACCATAGAATATTATATAAACGGATTTTCTTCTTCTTTACCTGAGGATATTCAATATAGCGCATTAAAAAATGTACCCGGATTCGAAAAAGCAAAAATCCTTAAACC
>Ga0116185_1001790_pt1 | contig 20827 bp, 15 predicted proteins | sample AD_JPNNA7_MetaG_FD_89754 | JGI IMG/M metagenome (GOLD analysis project Ga0116185, IMG submission 89754) | Active sludge microbial communities of municipal wastewater-treating anaerobic digesters from Japan - AD_JPNNA7_MetaG | ecosystem: Engineered > Bioreactor > Anaerobic > Digestate | place...
ACTTGTACTTAACAGAGATCTTAGCGATAGAAGAATCTTTCCGGCAATTGATGTAAACAGATCAGGCACGAGAAGAGAAGATTTACTGATGAAAGAAGATGATCTTGCTAAAGTATGGATCTTAAGAAAAATTCTTAGCGATTTTAATCCGGTTGAAGCAATGGAATTTTTATTAGATAAAGTAAGGGGAACAAAAAACAATAAAGAATTCCTGAATAATATGAACAGTTAAATCTGATTCTCAACTCTTTTTAATAGGGCAATTAGTTTTCCGGTTTTAATAAATCGATTGTTTTTTTATTATCAGCATATAAGCTTTGTGCCAGAATGAAAAAATTATTTATTGTTACATTACTGTTAACATATAGTGTTTTAGCACAATCAGAAATTAATAGCCTTCGCGAAATCATTCAAGCAGGTAAGTATTATAATTCAGAGATACATTATTTTCCCACTAACGGTAGTTTTAATGTTTTCTATATTTATAAAATATCTTATTCACAGCTTTTCTTTGAAAAAATATCAGAGCAGTTCAAAGCAGGAATTTCAGTCAATATAGAAATTAAAGATTCTGCTGGACACGTTATTGACAGGGGTTTTGATAAACAAAATGTAACCGCTAAAGATTTTGATCAGTCAAACTCTGAAGAGCTTTTTATCAATGGTCTCATAAAATTTAACTTGCCAAAAGGTAAATATTCTTTTATTCCATTTATTTCTGATTTAATATCCAAAAGGGAAAGAAAGTTATTGCCTATACCGGTTGAGATTTCTGATTCAGTTTTAATTCTCAATCCGATTGTTATAAATCCTGCAAAAAGTTTATGCTCTAATGGTTATGAATTTTATCAGATTATAAACAATACTTCTGCAGTTCCTTTCAACCAACCGTATAACTCTTTACTGATTCCTGTTACTCGGAATAATATTAAAAATCTGAGATATTCAATCTCAAGTGCTGAAAGTACAATTGTTAAAGATCAGATAATAGATGAGGCGGTATTTTTAAATAATATTATTTCTATTTGTGATAAGAATGCTGCGTTGTATAAGTCAACCGATCAGGATTCAATCAAATATTTTGTCATTAAAAACTTTACTGCCGGCTTACCTGAAACTCCAATAAAAATTGAAATTACGATAGATAGTTTAAATTCATATAAACAAAAATTTGATATTGATGTTATTTGGATCCATAAACCAAAATCACTACTAGACCCTGAGCAGGCGATAAGATTCCTTGAAATAATCGAACCCAAAGAAGTTATAGCTGAATTGTTAAGTAAAAAAGATTATACAAAAACATTAAATCAATATTGGAAAACGAAGGATCCGACACCTACAACAACTTATAACGAGTTGATGAATGAATTTTATTCACGTATAGATTATTGTGATATAAAGTTTAAACCGATTGGCAACAACAGCGGAGCAAAAACTGATCGTGGCAGAATTTATATTAAATACGGAACGCCAGATACTATTGAACGGGACTCAAACATTGATGATAAAGTTGTTGAAACCTGGTTTTACAAGCAGTTAAAAAGATCATTTATCTTTATCGATAATGATGGAAACGGAAAATTTCAGTTGGTTGGTAATCAATGAGCAGAGTTATTTTTACTTGCGGCGATATTAATGGTATCGGGCCAGAAATTTCCATTAAACTTTTTTCTAAATTGCTGGCATCCAAGTCAAAAAAAACAATTGGATTTGTTTGTCCGATAAATGTCTTTAATTATTATTATAAATTACTCAAAGCTGATTTCAAATATCATCTTTGCGATAAAGATTTGTGTAGTGGCTCATCTTTAAATCTGATCCCAATGGAAGATTATAAATTAACTATTGGAAAAGCCACGAAGGATTCCGGTAAAGCTGCGTATAAATCAATTATAAGATCAATTGAATTTGTAAAAGAAGGCTTAGCAGATGCATTAGTAACGGCGCCTATTTCGAAAGCAGCTTTTAATATTGCAGGAATAAAATTTCCCGGGCATACGGAATTACTGGCAGCATCAGAAAAACAAAATAAATATTTGATGATGTTTTTGTCAAAGGATGTGAATGCTGCTTTGTTAACAATACATGAACCTTTGAAAGATATACCATTACTTATATCAAGAACAAAAATTATTGATGCATTGACTCTGATTCAAATGAGCGCTAAAAATGATTTTGCAATTCATAATCCAAGAATAGCAGTCCTTGGATTAAATCCACACGCTGGAGAAAATGGTAATATTGGGAGCGAAGAAAAAAACATAATTACTCCTGCTATTAAACAATTGAGTAAAAAGATAAGTGTAGATGGTCCTTTTGTACCTGATGCTTTTTGGGGGACAAAACTTTTTAAACGATATGATTTCGTTTTAGGTATGTATCACGATCAGGTATTGATACCATTCAAGTTGATGAATTTTGACAGGGGAGTAAATTATACTGCAGGATTAAAAATAATAAGAACTTCCCCAGATCACGGCACCGCATTTGACATCGCAGGAAAAGGAATAGCGAGTGAGCAAAGTTTATCTGAGGCTTATCGTTTTGCATTAAGGATCCATTTGAACAGGAAAAAAATAATTGAAAAAGGATAAGCATATTGATCCTTATAAGCATGTTGCTTTCATTTACCCGGATATAATGGATTTTGTGGATTACAAGTGGTGGGCAAAATACATCTATTCCATAACTGTAAATCATCTGAAAAAATCTCCATCTGTGCTTGAACTTGGAGCAGGTAATTGCAAAATGGCAGCCTATCTTTCTGAAGATTATAAGGATTACATTGCTTCCGATATTTCTTTAAGTATGTTATCAGGTTCTGTTTGTAAGATAAATAAAGTATGCTGCGATATGACAGCACTGCCATTTAATAAAAAATTTGATTTGATATTTTCAGCCTTCGACAGCATTAATTATCTTACCAGCAAAGCAAAATTGCAGACTTTGTTTCAGCAGGTTTATTCTAATCTTACTGATGAAGGGATATTTGCATTTGATGCAGCGCTAATTAATAATAGTTACAAACTCCAGAAAGTAGCAGAAACAAGTGGAAATTTTAATGGAATAAAATATTATCGTAAAAGTAAATTTTATCCTGTTAGCAGAATTCATAAAAATATTTTCAGAATTTATTTTTCTGATAAAGTAATCACAGAAATTCATACGCAAAAGATTTTTGAGTTTGAAACTTATTTTGAAGTCGCAGAAAAATGTAATTTATATGTTGCAGATTGCCTTAAAGCTTTTACATATCGTAAAGCAAAGGCAACATCTGACAGAGTACAGTTTATTATGAAGAGGAAAACATAATGCTCTCAATACAAAATGTAACTTTTAATTATGAAAATCAGCCGTTGTTTGATAATGTAAATCTTGAACTTGGTGCTGGAGAATTTGCATTTCTTATCGGGAAAAGCGGTTCAGGTAAGACAACCTTGCTCCAAATGGTGTATATGAATGTAATACCTGATTCCGGCTCAGTATCAGTAGGTAGTTTTAATAGTAAAACAATAAAGAAAAGTGAACTTCCGCATTTAAGAAGAAAAATCGGAATTGTGTTTCAGGATTTTAAACTATTAAATGACAGAAATGTTTTTGAAAACTTATCCTTTGTCCTGGAAGTAACAGCAACTCCCAAAAGAGAGATAAAAAAGAGAGTTAATGATGTTCTTAATGAAGTTGGTCTTTCACACAAAAGATTAACAAAACCTGATAAACTTTCCGGCGGAGAAAAACAAAAAGTAGCAATAGCAAGAGCAATTCTGAATGATCCGTTAATTATTCTTGCAGATGAACCTACCGGTAACCTTGATCCGGAAACTTCAGGTGAAATCCTTGATCTGCTTCAGAAGATCAACAAAAGAGGTACAGCTATTCTGGTAGCTACACATAATTATGATATGGTAAGAAAAGGGAATACACGCGTATTCAAAATCGAATCAGGAAAAATTCTTAAAGGATATCTAAAACAAAAAGATCAGTGATAAAGATTTTTTGCTTTTAGTGCCTCAATAATTTCTTTGTTTACATTTTCAATTGTATCAAGTCCGTTTACTTCAATTACTCTTCCTTTACTTTTATAATAATCAAGTACAGGCATAGTAGTGGATTTGAATACCTCTAAACGGTTTTTAATCACTTCTTCTTTGTCATCATTACGAAGATAGAAACTATTTTCTGCTCCACAATTCGGACAGGTTTTCATTCCTTCAATATCTTTTAGAACATAAATATTACCGCATTGTTTACAAGCACGCCGATTATTTAGTCTTTTGATTATTTCATTTTCATCCGCTGTAATATTTATCAGAACAGCATCATTAATTCCGATTTGTGAAAATAACTTATCAAGTGCTTCAGCTTGAACAGTTGTTCTAGGAAAACCATCCAAAATAAAACCCTTCTTACATTCATCAGAAGCGAGCACTTCCTTAATTAAAGCAATCATCAGATCATCCGGAACAAGTTCTCCCCGTGACATTATTTCTCCGGCTTTTCTGCCCAGTTCAGTTTGTTCCTTAACTGCTTTGCGTAATATATCACCTGTTGAAATATGAGGGATGTTTAAATTTTTTGAAATGATTTTTGCTTGTGTGCCTTTGCCCACCCCTGGTGAGCCGAAAAGTATTATCCGCATAATTTTAATTTTTTTTTATGCAAATTAGATTTATTTAAATACCTAAGCAAGATTTTATGATTTTATCAGAATATTTTTTCTGAACCTTTTCTATATTGATTAAAAAAAGATTTTAATAGTTGCTCGCTTTCTTTTGCTAGGATTCCGCTAAAAACTTTGATAGTATGATTTGTTTTAGAGTTTTCTGCAAGATTATGAATACTTCCGCAAGCCCCGAATTTAAGATCATTGACACCATAAAAAAGCCGATTTATTCTTGAAGCTAATAAAGCACCGGTACACATAATACAAGGTTCCATTGTTACATAAATATCACATTCATTCAATCGCCAGTTATCAAGATTATTTGATGCAGAAGTTATTGCGATCATTTCGGCATGAGCAGTAGCATCTTTTAATTTTTCTGTTTGGTTATAACCTCTTCCAATGATTTTATTGTTATGAACTACAACTGCTCCAACAGGAACTTCATTCTCTTCAAAAGCTTTTTCTGCTTCCTGCAGTGCAGCATACATAAATCTATATTGTTGTTCTTCAAATAACACTAAAAACCTTTCAAAAGAATTTTTATTTCATATTTAATTTAATGAATTTTCTTATTTCTGGATGAACGGTAAAAACAAAAATCATATCAATTTATTTTATATAAGTTATATACTATTCTCAAATTTCATATAGAAGGGTAACTATTTATAATAAAATGGATTAGAAAAAATATTTAGAATCAAATCTCGATAAATTATTTAATAAACAATTTATACTGTTTATGATAAATGGTAACAATTCTTGTCCAATAAAAGGATAATTTTGTATATAAAAATATTTTTATTTTATTTTGAAAGGATATGCTGAAATGAAAAGCTCATTAAAATTATTTACTTTATTATTTATTATAGTTTGTTTACCATATTTGACAATGGCCCAAAATGTATCTTCAGAACAAGGTAGTGAACTACTTACAAGTATGAATCAATATCTAAAAGCAGTTAATCTTGAAAAAGGTATTATATCAAGTAAGGATAATTTGAAAGATTTTCTTTCAATTGCTGTTGAGGATAACTGGAATAAGGATATCCGGTTCTGGGTTTCTGCTCAGTGGGGAACAAAAGACTATAACGGTTTTATTTCCAAACAATTTGAGTTAAAAGGCAATGATCTGACTTCAATTGGAAATGGGAACAGACCAGCCAAAAAATCAGAGGGAAAATATTTTGGAATTAACTTCGACGGCGATAATGATTATTGGGTGAATTCATCATTTAAATCTGCTCAGCCATTTAGCGTTTTCATTGTATTTAAAACAGATGAAACTAATGCAGAAAATGTTCTGTTGGAATCAGCCGGAACAAAAACTAATCAGATCAAAATTGAAAACGGAAAAGACGGAAAACCTGAATTAGTTATAGAAAGCGGTGGAACTTTTAAAATTCCCGGTCTTACTGATGGTGTTAACTATATCTTGATCGAATATAATCTGAAAGATTCAAAAGTTTTTATAAATGGTAAACTTGCTTATAATAATTCAATTGGACACAGCGATTTCGATGGGATTCAAATTGGGAAGGGAACTGTGAATAATAAATATAATTACTTCAAAGGTTCCATATACGAATTAGGTATTTTACAGACTACTTTAAATGATCAGTCGCGTAATACTCTATTTAATTTTATTAAGGAAACTTACAACTTAAGATAGAGCTCGTTTAACTAACTTAAACCCGCAGTAATTATTGATTTTGAAGAATTGCTGCGGGGATTTATTTTTAAAAAATTTTTATGAAATCTGAAAACATAAAAGTCCGTTAAAAAAAAAGTTTTACTTCATAATCAGCCTGTGGCTGAGAACCCTCAGACTATTAAATCAAATTTGGAATATTATTAAAAGAAAGTACACCCGGAAGGATTCGAACCCTCAACCCTTTGATCCGAAGTCAAATGCTCTATCCAGTTGAGCTACGGGTGCTTAATGCAAAATTACAATTATGTATAATCTGTTCAAAACCTGATTTTTTAACTTCTTGATTGCAAATAGAAATTAAACGATATTCGTTCTCCAAATTCCATTATATTTAATTTATAAACCATGAGAGAAATAAGAGAAAAAATTAATTCAATTGATGATCAGATTCTTAGGCTTTTAGCTGATAGAAGAAAACTCAGTGTTGAAATTATTAAACTAAAGAATCAGGAAAAATCTTCAATCCGTGATAAGGATCGTGAAAAAGAATTATTAACCCGTTTGTTAGAGATTGGTAAAGAATATGGGTTGGATACTCATTTTATAACCAAAGTATTTCAGGAAATAATAAGTGACTCAATTAAAATACAAAACAGATTTGTCCTTGGAGCAAATAAAAATAATGATAAATCAGAAATATTAAAGATTGCAATTCAGGGAATTGAGGGTTCATACAGTTATCTTGCTGCACAACAGTTCTTCAGCAATTCAGAAAAAGCAATTCATTTTAATAAACTCAATACATTTGATGAAGCGATTGATTCGGTTGAAGACGGCTCTTCTGATTATGCAGTTTTGCCTATAGAAAATACAACAAGCGGCAGTATTAATGATGTATATGATGCATTGATGAGTAGTAATCTTCATATTGTAGGTGAAGAAGTTTTTTCTGTAAATCATTGTCTGGTTGGGATTGATGAAGTTCCGTTAAGCGGTATCAAAAAAGTCTTTACTCATTATCAGGCTGCAAGACAATGTAGTAAATTTTTAAAATCAATTCCAAATGCAGTAGTTGAATTTTTGTCTGATACTGCTAGCTCAGTTGAATATATCAAAGAACAAGGTGATAATTCTTTTGCTGCAATTGCAAGCAAGGAAGCGTCTGATATTTTTAATACAGTAGTGTTGCGTGAAAACATTGCAAATCAACAGGGAAATTTTACCAGATTTATTATTTGCTCACGAGAACCGATAGTTGTTGATGAACGAATTCCTGCAAAAACTTCTCTGATATTAGCTACAACTCAAAAACCTGGAGCACTTGTTGAAGCATTGTCAGTATTTAAAGAATTTCATATTAATATGACTAAACTGGAATCAAGACCAATAATCGGAAATCCCTGGGAAGAGATGTTTTATCTTGATTTTCAGGGAAACATTCAAGATCATAAAATAAGATCCTTACTTGATCAGGTTGGTAAATTTACAAGATATTTAAAAGTATTGGGATGTTATCCTGTTAAAGATATTGACAGAACAAAAATCGATCGGCTTCCAGTTAAACCAAACGGAGATCATCAGAAAACAAATATTGAACAGGATACTTCTCAGAAAAAAACAAAATCAAAAATAACTTATAAGCTTGCCAGCAGAGAATATAAACAAGAAGATACGATTATCTCTGTTAAAGATGTTAAGATTGGTGATGGAAGTTTCGTGATAATTGCAGGACCTTGTTCAGTTGAGTCTTATGATCAGATAATGAAATGTGCAAGCGAAGTTAAAGAGAACTTTGCACATATATTAAGAGGTGGTTGTTTTAAACCCCGCACTTCACCTTATGCTTTTCAGGGACTTGGTTTTGAAGCACTTGATTATTTAAGATCTGCCGGTGATGATTATGACCTTCCAATTATAACAGAAGTTCTTTCAATTGAACAGGTTGAAAAAGTTGCTGCAAAATCAGATATATTGCAAATAGGTGCAAGAAATATGCAGAATTTCTCGTTACTTTCTGAAGTTGGAAGATCATTCCGTCCGGTGTTACTTAAAAGGGGTTTGATGGCTTCAATTGAAGAATTTTTAAACGCTGCTGAGTACATACTTGCACGCGGAAACAGACAAGTTATTTTATGTGAACGGGGTATCAGAACATTTGAAACCGCAACAAGAAATACATTGGACTTAAGTGCAATACCGGTTTTAAAAGAGTTGACTCATTTACCAATAATTGTTGACCCTTCTCATGCTATCGGACAAAGAGATAAAGTTATTCCACTTGCCAAAGCTGCAAAAGCCGTTGGTGCTGATGGCATAATGGTTGAGATTCATCCTGAACCGGAAAAAGCTTTAAGCGATGGTGAACAATCTTTAAGATTTGAACAATTTCGGCAGATGACATACGAACTTGAGAAAATGAATTGAATTAAATCAAGATAATTAATTTTATCAACTATCGACTCATTGGAATTTTAAATGAGATTATTTTTTTTTATTCAATTATTTAATTGTATAATGCAGCTATTCTAGTTCATCTTATCATTTTTATTTGTATGTATTCGTATAATTTCCACTTATGAAAAATGCAATTAAAATACTGTTTATTTTACTTTTAGTTAATATTCAGATATTAGCACAAAATAAACTGTTTAAAAGTCTAACTGTTCAGGAAGGACTTTCAGATGAAGATATTAATTGCATCATTCAGGATAAAAAGGGATTCTTATGGATCGGCACTGAAAGCGGATTAAACAGATATGATGGATACGAATTTAAAATTTTTAAATACAATCAGAATGATAAAAACAGTTTACCAAATAATAGTATATGGTCATTGTATGAAGATAAGAAAGGTAATATTTGGATTGGGACAAAAAGCGGCGATCTGGTCAGGTTTTCACCTATTGATGAAAAGTTTTATACCATTGAATTTGCAAATTCAAAGATTACCGATAATAGTATTACTTCAATAATCGAAGATACAAAAGGAGATATCTGGTTCGGTACTTATTCAAATGGGTTATACAGATATAAAATATCTAACGGACAAATTAAAAATTGGGATTATGAACGAGATTTACCAAATACTTTAAGCAACAATTATGTCACATCACTTTTAGTAGATAAATATGGCGGTATCTGGGCTACGACCTACAATGGATTAAATTATATCAATCCAAATGAGGATGAAAATAAGATTGTTGTTTATCGAAATAAACCCGGAAATAATAATTCAATAAACAATGATTTGATTTGGAATATATCAGAATCAAAATATGATGATGATCTTTTATTTATTTGTAATGCGGGAGGTTTAAACACCTATAATCAGAAATCTAAAAAATTTGGTCAGATTAATTTTGTTATCGAATATCCTTCTCAATTCAGCAGCGGCGTTGCATCAGTTGTAGAAGATAAAAGCGAGAATGAAAATATTTTATGGATTGCAACTTATGGAGGACTATTTAAACTGGATTTAAATTCAGGCAAGTCAAAACAGTTTATTGCTGATAAAGAAAATTCTCTGGGACTTATCACAAATCAAATTGACCGGATTATGATGGATAAGTCAGGAGTTCTCTGGTTAATAACAGATAAAGGACTAAACTATTTACCTTCTTCCATAAAAAAGATTAATTATTCCTTTTTAGATTATTTATCGCAACCAATAGTTCAGGAACTATTTAAAACTGATATTAAAGCTATCTTAGCTTTAGACAGCAGAACTACGATTTTGGGATCACCTGATGGAGCATTTTCAATGACAATCAATAATGGAAATATCACTTTAAAAAAAAATGAAGAGATAAGTAATCTCAATATTTGGTCGTTGGAAAAAGGAAGTGATAATTCCATTTGGATCGGTACTTACGGTAATGGATTATTTAACTACAATCTCAAAACAAAAAAGATAAAAAAATATCCAATTGAATCACCAACTTTTAAAACGTCTGCTTTTGAATATATAAGAACATTAAAGTTAGGTGATAATGATACGCTTTGGGTGGGTTTTTGGGGCGGAGGATTAGGTGCATTAAATACTGTAACAGGTAAATATAAGATTTGGATACCGGACCCGGCTAATCCAAACAGCATTAGTTATAATGACATATCTAAAATACATTTGGATAAATCCGGACGGGTTTGGATTGCAACTAATGGCGGAGGGTTAAATTTATTTATACCCAAAGATGGAGGTAAGTTTTTACATTGGACATATTCAGCTAACGATAAGAACAGCATTTTAAATAATGCACTACAATGTATTACCGAACAACAAACAAATAATAGCGACGAAACAATCCTGTACATAGGTTCTGATATAGGACTGAATAAAATGATTATTAAAAACCGTGGTAAAGATATTTATGATTTAGAGGTGAGTTTTATAAATCTTTCAGAACAATTAAATATTCCGGATGTATCAGTCAGAAGTATCGTTTTATATTCTGATGACATTTGGATTACTACAAATAAAGGTATTTATCAATACAAATCCGGAAGTAAAAAATTATTCAATTATGGGATTTCAGATGGCTGCGGTTCTTTAATCTTCAATTCAAATGCTGAAGTTAAATTAGCTGATAACAGTATTATTTTTGGCAGTGCTAAAGGTCCTGCATTATTAAATCCAAATATGATTGATCACTCTTATTTTGAACCTAATATTGTTTTTACCGACTTTTTGATTTTTAATGAAAGTATTTCAAACAAAGATAAAACACCATTAAATAAAAGTATTGCATACACAGATACAATAATATTAGCATACTCAGAAAATGTTATTACATTTAAATTTTCTGCTCTTGATTTTAATTCCAATGAAGGGCTCAATTATGTTTATAAAATGGAAGGGTTTGATAATAAATGGACTCAGCTAAATAAAACAAACAGTGCATCATATACGAATCTAAATCCGGGCAATTATATCTTTAGAGTTAAGGGAACTAATAGTGATGGTAAATGGGGAACAAAAGAAGCTGATATTCAAATTAAAATTAAATATCCCTGGTGGCGTACTATTTGGGCTTATATAGCTTATATTATTGTAATTATAGTAATTCTTCTACTTATCAGGAGGTTTGAAGTTAGCAGAACACATCTTAGAAATGAATTAAAAAATCTTGAGTTTGAAGCAAAGAAATTAAAGGAAATCGAAATGATGAAATCAAGATTCTTTGCAAATATCTCCCACGAATTCAGAACACCTTTAATGCTTATCAAAGGACCTCTTGAACAATTACTTATTAAAGAAGGTAATTATGATGAGCTTACCAGAATGGCTTATAACAATACGGGAAAATTAAAATCATTAATTGATCAATTACTTGATTTATCTAAACTTGAATCAAATTTAATTCCATTAAATACAAACAAAGTTGATCTATCTATAATAATTAAAGGATTTATTTATTCTTTTAAAACTGTTGCTGAGCAGAAAAATATTGTTCTTGATCTCGATTGCCCTGACGAAAAGATGATTGCAGAAATTGATTTAGATAAATTTGAAAAGATTATTAATAATCTGCTTTCAAATGCATATAAGTTTACCCCTGCAGGCGGTTCAATTTTGGTTTCTGTTAAAAAGAGAATTTTAAATGATCAAGCATTTTATGATTTAATAATTAAAGACAGCGGAATAGGAATACCTGAGGATAAAATTTCAAAAATATTTGATAGATTTTATCAGGTTGATGATTCCTCAAACAGAAGTTATGGTGGCTCCGGTATTGGATTATCTTTAGTTAAAGAATTTGTAGAGCTGCATCAATGGGAAATTTCAGTTAAAAGTAGTCCAAGTAAAGGAACTCAATTTTTAATATCAATACCGGCAATTTCATCCGAAATAGCTGAAGATGTTGATTATAAGCTTACTGAAGTTCAAACAGCAAAGCAATTAAATGAAGTTCTAATATATAATCAGAATGATGAAGAGCAGATATTATTGTCAAAAGATGGTGAAACCAAACCAACAATTCTGATAGTTGAAGATTCAAAAGAAGTAAGACAATTTGTTAAAGGATTGTTAGTTGATAGTTATTCTATAATTGAAGCTGAAGATGGAAAAAAGGGGATTGAAATGGCTATCAATATTTTACCGGAACTTATTATAAGTGATGTAATGATGCCGGTAATGGATGGTCTTGAATTTTGTAAGAAAATTAAAACTGATATTCAGACTTCTCACATTCCGGTTATTTTACTTACTGCTAAAGCAACAGGTGATAGTAAATTAGAGGGATTGGAAACAGGAGCTGATGAATATCTGACAAAACCATTTGAGTTAAAAGAATTACTCATCAGAGTCAAAAATCTTTTAGAATCAAGAAGAATATTAAAGGAAAAATTCAGTAAAGATGTTTATGTTAAACCTGAAAACATCGCTGTCAATCAATTAGATAAAGAGTTTCTGGATAAAGCATTTCAGGTAGCTGAAAAAAATATAGATAAGCCGGAATTCGATTCTGAAGAATTTGCAAAAGAGATGTATTTAAGCCGAAGTCAATTCCATAGGAAACTGCAAGCAGTTACCGGACAGGCACCGGGAGAGTTTATGAGAATCTTCAGATTAAAAAAAGCTGCTAAATTACTTCTTGAAAAAAAATTCAGTGTTACACAAATTGCGTACGAAGTTGGTTTTAACAGTCCCTCACATTTTACAAAAGCATTTAAACAAATGTTTAATTGTTTGCCATCAGAATATGTTAACAAAAACAACTTTTAGCCAAAATATTTAATTCTTTTACAAAATTCCAGACTTGCAACATTTTCGCTATTCTTTGACACAAATTCGATAGCAGCAGCTTTATCTGAAGATTATCTTAGCAGTTAAAATTTATAAAGACTATTTAATAAAACTTAAGCAAAATCTGATTAAAGCTAAGCAGTAATTCCATTTTGAAATGGAATTACTGTCAGAATTTAAATAAATAATAATTATTGCAAACATTATGGGGTTATTTGTTAAATGATTAAAAATTTTAAGAAAAGCTTTTTAGATTATGTAAGAAAAAATTTATTTAGGCTCTTTTATTTATTCATTCTATTGACATTAATCATTTTGGTTTTTAACCACCATAAAGCCAAAGAAAGTGATAAAATAGAGCATACGATTTTTAAGAATTCAGAAAGATTAATTAAAAAAGCTGCTTCGATGGATAAATTTTAATTAATCATTTTAAGAATAAATGAGTAGAAAATACTTTGATAAATCTTTCATATTGAACGTTTAAAAGAAATAACTAAAAAGATATAAACTTCTAGAACATTGCAAATAATGTCTGAGTTTTTACATTTTGCAACAAATCCGCTAATATTTGACACAAAAACGACGGATATGCTTTAAATTATTAAATAATTTTCTGCAGAAAATTAAAAAAGAAAAGGAATAATGCTAAAACACAAATTTCTCCTAATTGACTTATTGAAATATTTGTCGATAACAATTTTTGTAATTATGACTTTAATATGTACAAGCAATGCTTTTGCACAAGAAGTTTATGTTATAAACTCATTAGCAGATGATGAGTTTTCATCTGCTTACGACGATCCGAATACTCCCGCTGACGAATCAAAAGACGGAATATGCGGAGATGAGCTGGGTCGTTGTACGCTCAGAGCAGCAATTGAAGAAGCATATAATAGAAATGCTGCAGCTAAATTCATTTTTAATGTTTCCGGCACTATAGACCTTTATAATTTTCTTGAAATTCCGGACAATTGTGAAATTGACGGAGCAAATCAAATAGAAATAAGTGGTTTTTATCCAATTTCAGCAGTGGATAATACAAAGATCAAAGGGCTAAGAATTTCTACTACATTTGGAGTTGAAATAAGCGGTACAAATAACATAATTGGAGATCCAAATCATTATAACGAGTTTGTAAATTCATATACTTCTTTGATTATTACTGGAGATAATAACAAAGTAATAAACAATTATTTTGGAATTACTAAAGATGGCAATCTGATGCCTAATCAATATGGGCTTATGGTAGCAGGTAGTAATAATGAAATTGGTGAAGTGGACCCTTCAAATGGAAATGTATTTTGCGGAAATCAAACTTCAGCCATTGAAATTGCAACCGGTAGTGATAATAAAGTTAAAAATAATCTTATCGGAACAACTGCTGATGGAAGAACTGATGCTGGAAATAAGACAGGCATACTTATAGGCGGTTCCGATAATAATATTATTGGCGGCGAAACCTGGGAAGAAGGGAATGTTATTTCCGGAAATAATACAAATGGAATTTTTATTACAGCTTCTCCACCTGATAGTTACTCAGATAATAATATTATTTCGCATAATATAATTGGTCTAAAACCTGATAAGTCAACTTGGATACCTAATAACAGCGGTATTACTATAACCAATGCAACAATGGGTGCACAAATTTATGATAATATAATTTCTGGTAATGATGGAAATGGTATTGAAATCTTTGCTTATGATGAAGATTCATTTACTCTCTCTCATGTTATTTATAGAAACTTTATTGGAACCGATGGAGGTGAAAATGTGTTGGGTAATGATGGATACGGAATTTATATCGGTGGTAATGTTAAAATAGTTGCAGTCGGGCAGGATGAAAGTAACAGATATGAGGGAAATACAATTGTTGGGAATCGTGTAGGCGGCGTATATATTTCTGCACTCGCAGGTTTTTCACCTGAGAGAATAGTTGTAAGAGATAATAAAATTAACACAAACGGTATATTGAATTTGTATGTTGATACTTCTGCAAATATCGGAATAAAACCACCTTATAATCTAAAATACAATTCAGGATTAATAACAGGAAAACATTTACTGAAAGGTGCTATTATTGATATTTATAGTGCGAAAAGATTTGAACTTGCTCCTTCAGCTTATTTCAGAATAGGAACAACACACACCGATTCGCTTGGTAATTTTTCATATTATACAAATCAAAATATTGAATCAATCGCTGTTACGGCAACTGAATATGTATGGGGAAATACTTCAAGCTTTGCTAGATTGGATATTGTAACTGATGTTGCGGATGAATTAAAAACGGTGACAGATTATTCATTAAAGCAAAACTATCCTAATCCTTTTAATCCATCTACAAGAATTTCTTTCTCAATTCCGAAAGAAGAATTTGTTTCATTAATAGTTTATAATTCTCTTGGTGAAGAAGTTGCAGAACTTGTCAAGGAAACCAAATCGGCAGGTAATTATTCTGTTTCATTCAATGCGGGAGAATTAACAAGCGGAATCTACTTCTATCAAATAAAAGCGGGAGATTTTCTTGAAACAAGAAAGATGATTCTGATGAGATAAAAATTTTAATAAAATTTTTAGGAGAACCAAAAATGAAACCGTATAAAAATTTCTTTTGTCTTTTAGCAGCAACTATCTTTCTGGTAACTGCATACAAAACAAACGCCCAGTTAAATATGACAGTCAATTCTCTGGCTGATGATGAATATGCTTATCCTTATGATGATCCTAATACACCGGAGGACGAATCACAGGATGGAATTTGTAATGATGAAATGGGTCGTTGCACAATAAGGGCTGCGATTGAAGAATCATACAATATAAGCCAATCTGTTTTTCTAACCTTTAACGTTAATGGGACAATAAACCTTACTGATGTTTTATACCCTGTTGACGGAAGTGTCATCTGGGCTGACAATGCAATTGAAATGAGTGGATTAAACTGTTTTGAACTCGATAACAATTGTCAGATAGAGGGTGTGAAGTTCAATAATACAGCATATAATGCAGTATCAATAATTGGGTACAATAATATCATCGGACCTGACAATCTTTTTTTAAATGGTTATATAGGTCTTATTGTAGAGGGCGATTCTAATTTTATCGGACGAAATTACTTTGGAATTGATACTAATGATGTTCTTGGCCCAAATCAAATAGGCATCATGGTAACCGGGAGCAATAATACATTAACTACAAATTTTATATGCGGTAATCAGGCTGGTATATCGATATCGGAAGGAAGTGGAAATGTAATAAAGGAATGTATTATTGGCACAAATGTTAATGGTGAACCTGGACTTGGTAACCAGATAGGTATTAATATAGCCGGTTCAGATGCAAATTTAATAGGTGGAGAATTATTAATTAACGGTAACATAATCTCAGGGAATACAGTTGCGGGAATTATAATTTCAGGTGTACCGCCGGATAATTATTCGGTAGGGAATTATTTCTTTAATAATATTATTGGACTTGATTTTGCGGCTTTGTTTGCAATTCCTAATGGCAACGGGGTTGTAATTACAAATGGAGCAAGAGTAGAATTTTTTGGACAAAATATAATCTCCGGTAATAATCAAAGCGGTGTTCATATTTTTGGTTATGATTCTGAAACATTATCCTATGGACATACATTTGCAGAAAATTACATTGGGATTAATATTGTCGGAGATAAAGTCCCGAATGGAATGAATGGAATTAATATCTGGGGAAACGTAGAAGATGTTACTATCGGGACAAACTTATCAGGTCAGCATTTACCGAATATAATAGTTGGAAATCAAAATTCGGGAATTTCAGTATCAAGTCAATTTGGTTTTGATCCTTCAAAAATTTTATTCCGAAAAAATCTGATTTACCAGAATGATAATTCAAATCTGTTTGTCTCAGCTCAGTCAAACAATGGCTTACTGCCGCCATATTCTCTTTCATATAATAATAACACAATTGCAGGAATTTGTGATGTCCCTGGTGCATTGATTGATATTTACAGAGCAAACATTAATGAATTTTCCCCTTCAGCATATGAATGGCTTGGATCAACGACTGTAGGAAATAATGGTGTTTTTTCTTATGAGATTACAAATCCTCAAATAGAAGCAGTTTCTCTTACTGCAACAACAAGCACCGGCAACACATCAGGTTTTGCATACCTTGAATTAATAACAGATGTGGAAAAAGATGATAATAATATTCCGACAGAATATTTTCTTAGTCAGAATTTCCCAAATCCATTCAACCCATCAACAAAAATTAATTTCTCAATTCCGCAGGAAGAGTTTGTTTCACTTAAAATTTTCAATTCTCTGGGTGAAGAAATTGCTGAACTTGTAAATGAAACCAAACCGGCAGGTAACTATTCAGTTTCTTTTGATGCTTCAGGATTATCGAGCGGGGTTTATATCTACAGATTAAGCACTGGCGCTTCAGTTCAAATGAAAAAAATGATTTTAAACAAGTAATAAATAACTAATTCAATTAACTCATAATATAAAAGGAGCAAAAATGAAAAAAATAATGTCTAGTCTTTTCTGTATCTCAATAATTATACTCGTAATGTTTATCGGATGTTCGAAGGATAATTCAGGTAATCCCGTTGACCCGGGAGGTGGAGGTACTGTTAGTAATGAAGCAAAACTCACCTTAAATGGAGGTTCATTTGTAAACCAGGCGGTAACATTATCAAACGGCACATCAACATACTCCACTGTTGACACTGCAACAGCAATCCTTTTTTCGGGAAAATTAAACTCTGATTCTTTATACTTTTTTGTTGTATTCCAAGGTAAACAGACAGGTGTTATAAATTGGAATGATAATAATGGTGTTTTATTTTATAAAAAAAGTTCCTCAGGCTTAAATATGTATATTGGCAGTTCACAAGGTTCAACAACTATATCTTCTTATGGTTCGGTTGGTGGTAAGGTGGATGGAAGTGTAACAGGTAAAATGATTGATGCAACGACACAGACAGAAGTAAACATAAGTGGCAATTTTTCTTCTACAAGAACCCCGGACATAAACTAATGTAAATCAGTCTGAGGGTATTTTGGGAATATCCTCAGACTTGCTCTGTTTTATTTCTGTAATTAACTTCATCTGATTTTCAAGTTAGTCAAATCAAATGTTCTGATCAGGTTACATCTCAAATTTATTTTTTTTCTGCTTGCAATATTTTTTTTACTTTTACAATGAGTTTAATTCAAATAATATTTTAGATACTTAGCAGGAACTGAAATGAGAAAAACTTTTCTTCTTTTTATAATAATCTTATTTACAAATTTTAATTTCAATAATGCCCAATCTGTTCAGGAGTTTTATAACATTAAAAATTTTCAAACTGAAGAAGGCTTATCAATTAAAGATTGCAAAATAGGATACAGAACTTTTGGAAAGCTTAATAACGATTCATCAAATGTGGTAATTTATTGCAGTTGGTTCGGCGGAAACTCAGAAGCAATCGGAACCTTAATAAATAAATATAATTTTATCGATACAAACAAATATTTTATTATTGCAATTGATGCATTAGGAAATGGAGTATCATCCTCAATCTCTAATTCTGATCAACCTGATTCTGTTTTTTATAGCTTGTCAATTTCTGATATGGTAAATGCTAATTATAGATTACTGACTGAACATTTCAAATTAAAAAAGATTTATGCTGCAGTAGGCGGTTCTATGGGCAGTATGCAGGTTCTTCAAATGGCTGTTACTTATCCGGATTTTTCTAAAAATATTATTGCTTATGTAGCTACACCACGATTAACAAGTTCTGATCTTTTATGGATGGCAACTCAGGAAAATTTAATCGAATCAACTTTAAATTCGGGAATGAGTGAAAGAGAAGTAAGAAGATTATCCGAAATAATTTCAGTTAACTTTGCCAGAACTCCTGATTATGTAACTAAAAATGTTAAAACTCCTGAATTCGGAGATTATATAAAATCTTTTGATAAAGAACCGAACAAAGTTTTTACATTGCAAAATTATTTAACTCAGCTGAAAGCTATGATGAAGCACGATATTTCCAGATCTACTAAAAACTTAATGGAAGAAGCAGCCAAAAAAATTAAAGCTAAATTATTTATTATCGTAAGTAAATCTGATTTATTGCTTAATCCATCCGAAGCAATAAACCTTGCTAACTTAACTTCATCAAGACTTTTAATATTGGATAATAACTGCGGTCATCTGGCAGTAAGCTGTGAGCTTGAAAGAGTAAAAGGTGAGATTGCAAACTTTCTACAGGAGTAATATTTATTAAATGTTTTTAGTCTGAATTTACTTTTTTAAGCTGCCCAAAATAACTGGGAAGTATTTAGGAAGTTTATTTATCCGTATTTTCTGATTTAGGATATTTTCCGGTCAACTTATTTAACCATCTATGAAAACTATGAATTGATTTAACCGGTTCTACAAACATTAAAATACATTCGCCGGAAATAACTTGCATTCCGTTTTCTTTACAATATTCAATCGCATTTTTTGATTCAGAGCTTTGCTGCATCCAGATGTATTTTATTCCCAGTTCTTTTGCCTCTCGCACAATATTCTCAGTTACTGCAGGAGGAACGACAGTAATTAAACCATCAATTTTATTTCCGATCTGAGAAAGTGAAGAATGAAGTTTAACATCTTTCCAAAATCCTCCATTCTTATTAACTGCAAAAACATTATAACCATTATCCTTTAAATGATTATATACTGAAATTCCAAATCCAATTCCTTTAGAAGATACACCAACAACTGCAATGTTTTTTAGTTCAGTAAATGATTTAATGACAGATATATCCATTAACAATTTCTTTCTATTAAACATTTCAAAATTAAATTTATTTTTACAAAAGTTTATATAAAAAAAAACAATCTTAATAAATTCTTATTTCATAAAATATATTCTATTACTTAACTTTGGTTACTTTTTTTCATACTAAATTGAGTTACAATGAATTACGAAGAAGACAAACCAATTTCTTATTGTGGAATATTTGGTATCTATGGATACGAAGGAGCTTCAGCCCAGGTATATTATGGATTACACGCTTTACAGCACAGGGGACAAGAAGCCAGCGGAATTGTTACACGCTCTTTTAATGGTGATAACAAACCTCATTTTAACATTGTTAAAGGTGAGGGATTAGTTTCCGAAGTCTTTGAAGATTTATCAATTCTTTCAGATGTTCTTATCGGTAATTCCGCAATCGGGCATAACAGATACTCTACAACCGGCACTGCAAAATCCAGGAAGAACATACAACCTTTTATGGTTAATTATAGAATGGGTAATCTTGCAATCGGGCATAATGGAAATCTGACAAATGCAAAAGAACTAAGAGAAGAATTAGTTAACGAAGGAGCAATCTTTCAGACAACAAGCGATACAGAAGTAATATTACATTTAATTGCCAGAAGTAAACTCGATAATCAGATTGATCAGATAATTGAAGCACTTCGCAGAATCGAAGGAGCATATTGTTTGGTTATTTTAACAGATGATAAATTAATTGCAGCAAGAGACCCTCTGGGATTCAGACCATTATCTGTTGGTAAACTTAATGATGCATTTGTAGTTGCCTCCGAAACTTGTGCATTCGATATACAGCACGCTGAATTTTTGAGAGAGGTTGAACCTGGAGAACTTATTGTTATTGATGATGAAGTAATTAGAACCGGAAATATAAAATCATTTAAAATTAATGGTAATCCCGAACCAAAAAAGTTTTGTGTATTTGAATACATATATTTCTCACGTCCG
>Ga0116185_1001794_pt1 | contig 20801 bp, 24 predicted proteins | sample AD_JPNNA7_MetaG_FD_89754 | JGI IMG/M metagenome (GOLD analysis project Ga0116185, IMG submission 89754) | Active sludge microbial communities of municipal wastewater-treating anaerobic digesters from Japan - AD_JPNNA7_MetaG | ecosystem: Engineered > Bioreactor > Anaerobic > Digestate | place...
AGCAGAAGTATCAGATAGATGACGGTTTGGTGTTGTGTGTGAATGGTCCGGGGTTGCATAGGCCTCCTCTTGATTTGGTTCATGTTGCTCTTTGTATTTTATATACGGTTTCTTCTGTTTATATCTGTGATTCAGGAATTCTGAAGCTATCTACGCTTGCAGCCTGAACCGAAACATTTCATAAGTTCATGAATTTCATGGTTCAATCTGCAGGATTGTACCCGCACAGGTTCTGTTAATTATGTGATTCATGAATGGTGAATTTAGCAAATATTGCTAACAAAATCAAGTTTTTAAATCAGTATTATCAATTTTCATTTTCTTTCTCTTCATGATACAGCTCCGCCCGGTGACATACAGAGTTGACTAAAAACATGAATTTATTAAAAAAATCATGAAGTAGTTATAAAAATAAAATTTCCTTGTCAACAAATAAATTCCTTGTATTATGTATTATTTACAAGCATCAGTTTAACAAGGATGGGTTAGATAAGGATTAGTTTCTGAGAGCAATAAATAAGGCCACGACGGCCACAAAAGAATAGATCATGGGATCTTGATTAATATTTAAGCCGGCAATCTGTTCAGGTTCCATACAGGATGATGCATGATATCCCAGATATGCAATTATGCCTAAATTAATTACCACTCCAATGATTTTCAGCATATCATTCTCCTTTCCGGGTTGTAGTTAAAAACAGGTTTCATCCGCGCAAAGAAAACGACACCGGTAAACCTTAATCAGTCTAAGAATTTTTTCTTTTTGAAAACTATAGATAACACCGTTTGGTATGTCAAGAAAATCTTGATGGACAAAAATCAGCAATAATTTAAATAAAAAAAGAGACTTACCCTTAGAGTAAATCTCTGAATTTTTTTGGCGTCCCCACGCGGATTCGAACCGCGGTTACAGGCGTGAAAGGCCCGTGTCCTAGGCCTCTAGACGATGGGGACATCCATAAGCCTCGTATACAGAAGGTGCCCTATATATTGTTAAAATCAGAATGTCAAGCACGGACTGAAAGAAATAATTTGATTCCTAGGTCTGGAAAGCTTTTGAGGGAGGCGGGTCTGTATGTTCCGCCTCCCTCAAAGATTTACTGATGATTGTGGCGATTATTTGTGTCCGGATTTGACGTATTCTTCAGCCATTTTATTATATTTAGATGTTTTTGCTTCTTCTATGTATTTGTCCTTTTTGACCATCTTCATCATCTTCTTCAATGACTTATAAGGAATCTTTTTTATCGTTTTGTTAGCAATACCGGAAGGTATGCCCTTGCCCAGATCCGGATCTATCATGAAGGTGACACGGGTGTGCTCCCTGTCAATCCACTGAAGAGTAAATAATGAATAAAACGTGGGCATTCTGACATATCCTTTGCCGGCATCATAGGGGATCTCATTGGTAGAATCGGCATAGACAAGATTGGTTCCATTTTGCATATCAATAACGGTTCTGCTTTTCAAAACCATGTCCCTGTCGGTCAGCGCCATGATGTGTTGATGGAACCAGAAGATAAAAACATCTTTTTCGTCGTTTACCACTTTCAATATTTTCGTTGCCTTGCAATCCTCCATCCACTCAGAATAATTGGGAATGTCTCTGAGGACAGTGGCGACGACTTCTATTTTCGCAGGGATCATACAGGTGGCTTTAGCGGCAATATAATCCTTTCCGGCAACGGGACTTGTATAAAGCTCGCAACCATCCTCCTGGTCGACAAGTTTCCACTGATACTTATCAGCGGCAAATCCAGTTGAGGCTGTAATCAAGAACATCATTATTACTGCAATAACAACATTTCTTTTAGACATAAAAGATCCTCCTGTTTTTTTGATATTAATTTTCTTTTATTTTGTTGCTGTGCGGTGCTCCTCTATTGCATTTAGTCATTATTTTGTCAAGCAATATACAGACCATATTTCATTGAGGCACAAGATCGGTCAACTGAAAAAAGTCACGACGCCTGACCGTAGCCCGCGGGATGTTTTTAAATGGATAAAAAATATTTCGTACGTTGGCAATCGGTGCACAGGTTGTGTCCATAATCTCCCCACAACAGGGGAAATTATGGACACAACAGAACACTTCTTGCCCACAGGCAATCACCGCATACCGGATGAGAGTTCCCGAAACAATCCTGCTCGTTGGTTTCTGAATAATTGCAACCGCTGCATTGAACACAGGGCGAAAAATCAAAATTAGATACACGTTCCCGGAAACTCCGGTACTTTTCTTTATTCCAGATGACGCCGAATTTTTCCTGAGCAATATTTCCAACAGAATACTTTCTGATGCGCTTTTGCCTGCCTAATATATAGCAACTGTATGAATGCATGAGTGCAATGCAGGGACTGACCTCACCCGACCAGGAAATGGCCGCCGAACCTTTCTGAATGAACGGGCAGCAGTATTCCTGATCAAGATCTAAAACATCCGGCATGGGTTTATCCAGCCTTTTCAATAGCTCCATGAAAGGGGTCAGGTACTCAAGGCGCATATCCATACGTGGAAATATCAGTTCATCGGATTTTTTGGGAAGCTCTTCTTTTTCATTAATTGTGGCACTGATCCAATAAGTTATTTCATCCTTCATATCTTCCGTGCAGGGAAGGAGATTGGACAGAATAATAAATTTTGCTTCCATGGATTGCGCTGTATGCGCAAGATCGGGAAGTCGGGTGATATTACTCTTCGTAATAACAAATTCCAAGCCGACATCAGGATGCTTTCTGCCCATCTTTGCGCGCTGCCTATTCAGTGTCTTAATATTTTTCTCCACCAGCAGAAGATCTCCGCCGGAGCGGATCTCCTGATAGGAAGCCTGATCTGTTCCGTCAACGGACACGACCAGTATATCAAGACCTGCCTCGATCAATCTGTGCGCCATGTCCTGATCGAGAAGGTGACCGTTGGTGATAATTTCTGTTTGCAGACCCTTTTTATGGGCAAGCGCGACCATCGTAACAATATCGGGATGGAAAAGCGGTTCGCCGATACCCCAGAAAGCTATGGTATTAAGCGTCGGCATCTCTTCAAGATCAGCAAGCAACTTTCTGTAAACTTTTATATCCATTGCACCGATGATCTCATCCCAGGAATTTCTCAAACAGGTACGGCACTGAAGGTTGCACTGTGCAGTGGGTTCAAGGTAAATTTTGGATAAGGTTTGCGTGAGTGGGAAAAGAGAAAATTTTTTCGGTCTTACATTTGCTTTTTTGGACGTGTTATTTACTGTATGCCTGGAATTCATTAAGGAGTTTATATTCTTATATTATTCCCCGTCAGCTTATCTGTTGTTTTTCCGATGATAGATCAGGAAAGACAGGTTAACCCATGAAAAAAGGTATTCTGACGTGTGTAAAAAATCAAAACTAGAAAACAGATTCACATCAAATTTTCAAATATCCGGAAACTACTTTTTGAATTTTGATATTTGTATCTTTAATGCCTCCAGTCCCTTCCATATTTCTTCATCGCCGATATATTTTTTCATCTCTTTTGCCGAGTATTTTATGATACAGGTCGGCGTATTCTGAATATTGTGTTCCTTAATCATGGCGCTAAGTAACGGGTATATAGATTTTTCATCGAAGGTCTTCCATTCTATTTTTTGATTCCTCAAGTAAACGACTAAATCTGTTTCCTTCTCAATGTCTTTAGTTTGGGCCGCTTCGAAAAGTAAATTGCGAACACGGAAAATATTTTCAGGATTGGGATCGGCATTCGCTGCGTAAAGATAATACTTGGCGTAAATTGGCGTTGCTTTGTTAAAAGGGACATCAATAAAGGTCAATTTTATCTGGCCGTCAGCCACTAATTTTTTCAGTAAAGGTTCTGCTTTGGTGTCAATACGTTTACACGGCGGGCAGAAATAGTCGGTGAACATCACAACTTCATAAGCCCCCTTGCCGATGGATGGAATGGAATTAGACGAATCCTGTCCTCCGTAGGCAGGTGTGACGGAACCGGAAAAAGTTAATAAAATAGTTAAATAACCCAATAAAGCAAAAAATAACAAAGGTAATTTATGAAGTTTAAACATAGGAAAATCAACCTCCCCGAGAAAATATAACCACATCCGACTGCGATTTTTATGCCAGACGGACGGAATTTCAAAATTAACAATAAACGATAAAATCAATAGCACAGAAAACGTGAGACAAAAAGGGCAATAAACGTCATGTTGTATCTGAAAGGCGTAAAGATGGACTTCCACTCCCAGCCCGGCAGCCAGCATTGCGCGCACAAAATTCATCTGCTTGAACAGGGCAAATAAAATGACGAAAGACATGTAAACAATGCCGACCCACTTGAGGTCCATGCCCAATATATCGCCCCTGATATAACTGCACTCCGTATCACAGTAATCATAATAAGCCATGACGCCGATACCCATCAGCGACATCACGACGGTTATGAAGGGCCTATATTTTTTGATGAAATCTTTCATAAAGTTTATTCAAAGTCTTCAGCGCGAACTCCTATATACTATCTTTAAAAATATTTCTTCTGAAATTTTAAAGCGACGTTGAGAAGTCCGATCACGACCGGTACCGGTTTATCGTATTTGTGATTCATTTTTTTATGCCATTATAAATCCGTACATCATGCCGCAAAGGGTTGAAAGAACCACCACGATGGAGCAGTAAACAGCTGTTTTCTTAATGCCCATGATGCTGGCGATGGCAATCATACTGGGCAGAGAAAGCGCGGGACCTGCCAGAAGCAGTGCCAGAGCCGGGCCCTGACCCATACCGGAACCGATAAGCCCTTGCAAAATCGGCACTTCGGTAAGTGTGGCAAAGTACATAAACGCGCCGACAATGGAGGCGAAGAAATTGGCCCACAGCGAATTACCGCCGACCAGAGCCTGGATATATTGTTCGGGAATCAGCGCAGGATGGCCTGGACGTCCGAGAAGAAAACCGGCAACCAGCACGCCACCGAGCAGGAGAGGCAGAATCTGTTTTGCAAACCCCCAGGTGGAATCCACCCAGCTTTTTAATTCGTCTTTGGCAAACCATTGTTTGAGCATCACGGCTAAAACAATCAGCAGTGCCATCACCAGATACCACTTGGCGCTGAAAATCATTCGCCAGACAATTCCATCATTTTCAGTCGGCTTGGCAAAAGAGGCGAAGACAAGAATCAGCACCATCGTCAGCATATAAACGGCGTCCTGCCAAAGCGTCCGCCCTTTTCCGTCTTCTTCCGGCAAAAAGATTTCTCCTGTTTCACGATTTGCGTCATCCTTGCGGAAAATAAACGCCATCAGCAGACCTGTAACAATGGCAAAAACAACAGCGCCGATGGCGCGAGCCAATCCCAACTGCCAGCCCAGGACCTTAGCGGTGAGAATAATCGCCAGGACATTAATCGCCGGGCCGGAATACAAAAATGCCGTGGCGGGACCGATGCCCGCGCCGCGGGTGTAAATTCCCGCAAAAAGCGGCAGCACCGTACAGGAGCAGACCGCCAGCACCGAGCCCGAAATGGAGGCGACGGAATAAGATAAAAATTTATTTGCCTTCGCGCCGAAATATTTGAGCACAGCTGCCTGCGAAACAAAAACACTGATGGCCCCGGCAATAAAAAAAGCGGGGATCAGGCACGTCAGAACGTGTTGGCGCGCATAATCCTGCAGCATCATGAACGCTTCCAAGTCGGACTGCCGGATCAGGGTTGCTTCCCAGGGGATGTAATACGCTCCCAGAAATATCACGATAATCCAAAATAATTTTTGCCATTCTTTCATTTGTTATCCTTGAATAAAGTTCAGTGAAATCATATAAACGCCGCCTAAAATAACAAAAACACCACAAATCTTTTTAAGGATGATGGTGCCTTTTGATTTTTCATTCCACCGGAGATAATGTTCGACTATTTCAGTGAAAGTACCAGCCAAAACAAGAACCGCACAATGACCGATGCCGTAAGCTAAAAGCAGGGACACGGCAAAAACGGTTTTAGTCGAGGCCATACTGAAAACAACGCCCAGCATCGTCGCCATATAGGCAAATGTGCAGGGCCCCAGCGCTATGCCAAATAACAGCCCCAGAATAAAAGCTGCCAGAAATCCTTTTCTTTTATAATTCGGATTAGCAGCTCCACCTTCCATAAAAGGAAGTGGCAGTATTCCCAGCAAATTCAGACCGATGGCAAAGAAAACTAGTGCGACAAAATAACTGCCGTAGCCGCCGATATCACCGACCATTCTTCCGGCAAGTCCTGTGATAAGGCCGATAACGGCAATCGTTATCAGAATACCCAACCCGAAAAGAAAAGAAAGACCGAATGCCCGCCCCGTGGAAATGTTTCCCTGACCGTCGATAAAACCGACAATCAGAGGAATACAGGCAATATGACAGGGAGACAGTATGACCGAAAGCACACCCCATATAAAGGCAGCCCCCATGGCAATTTCGGGGGATTGAGTCAGCGCATTCGTCAGCCACGTGAAAAGCTCGACAATCACTACCTGACTCCCTGCATTTTAAGCACCTTAATTAATTCCTCCTTGGGAAAGTAACCTTCATGCCGGAAGTATTCCCTGCCGTTTTTGTCCAGAAAAACCTGCGTCGGAATTACGCGAATATTGTATTTCCCGGCATCCATTTTACCTTGCGGTGTCCAGACATCGTGAAAGACAACCTTGACTTGTCCTTTGTATTCCTCCGCGACCTCTTTCATGATCGGCTGCATTGCTTTGCAGGGAATGCACCGCGCTGCGCCGATTTCTATAAAAGTTGCCAGAATTTTTTCCGGCTGTGCCGTTGTTTTCTTCGTGTCTGTTGTTACCGCGGAGGTTGCCTTTTGATTTTGTGCAAAAGCCTGTTTGCAATTCAGAAAAGTGAAAGCGAATGTAAAAATCGTTACCACCGCAATAATGCCTGTTAATTTTGAACGTAATTTCATTGGTAAGCTAACCTTTCAGCCATTCTGTGATTTGTTCCGGAGTCGGTATTTTCCCCGCAGCTTTTACTTTTCCGTCAATGACAAGAGCCGGTGTCGTCATCACGCCGTAGTTCATTATCTTTTTAAAATCTTCAACTTTAGTGACTTCTGCATGGATGCCTTCTTTTGCGATAATTTCACGAACCGTTTTATCCAATTGATGGCACTTTGCGCACCCTACACCCAGAATTTCTATTTTCATGATGTTCTCCTTTATCGTATTTACGTATTACACGCATCGATACCGGCTTTGTTATACCAGCCGCGCGAGCGGTTGCAGATATTGCAGACCGACAGCATGACAGGCACTTCCACCAGAACGCCGACCACGCAGGCCAGCGCCGCGCCGGAACTGGGGCCGAAAAGTGTAATGGCCACGGCCACGGCCAGCTCGAAGAAATTACTTGCCCCAATGAGCGCTCCCGGCGATGCTACGTTATGGGGCACTTTGAAGAACCGCATCAGCATATAAGTGAGGCTGGAATTAAAATAAACCTGAATAATGATTGGAATGGCGATCAGGATAACGGCAATCCATTTTGCCGTAAGGTTTTCAGCCTGAAACGCAAATATCAGAACAAGCGTTAACAGCAGGGCAACCACCGTTACCGGATGGAATTTCGGCAGGAATTGCGTTTCAAACCAATCGTCGCCGTACTTTTTTAAAAGGACTTTTCTCACGATAAATCCGGCCGTCAAAGGAATGACAATGAAGACAATCACCGAAATGAGCAACACATTAAAAGGAACAATCACATCCGCCACGCCCAGGAGGAACATGACAATCGGCGCGAAGGCCAGCAGCATGATTAAATCATTTACCGCCACCTGTACCAGGGTATAAGCGGGATCTCCGTCGGTCAGATACGACCAAACAAACACCATCGCCGTACACGGCGCCGCTGCCAGAATAATCAAACCAGCCATGTAGCTTTTGGCTGTTTCGGGATCAATCCACAGGGAAAATATATTCTGGATGAACAGCCACGCCAAAAAAGCCATGCTGAATGGTTTCACCAGCCAGTTGACAAATAATGTTACCAGCAAACCTTTCGGTTTTTTTGCCACATTGCCCAGCGAGCCGAAATCAATTTTCAGCATCATCGGAAAAATCATCAACCAGATTAAAACAGCAATAGGCACATTCACCTGTGATCCTTCGCCGAATTCCATCGCACTAAGTGACGCCGTTATCTCGGGCAGCAATTTCCCCAAAGCGACGCCGACAACCATACAAACCAGAACCCAGATGGTGAGGTAGCGTTCAAACACATTGAGTCGTTTAGGTTCTGCACTCTGCGAGTTATGTTTTTGTTCTTCAAAAGATGTGTCTTTCATCAGCGGTTTCCTTTCTTACTAATTTTATACTTCGCCTGAAAAAATATTTTTAAAGATCGATTTATCCACCCATTTTTGCTTTTGCCTCGGCCAGCCATTGCTGGATTTTTTTCTTTTCCGGCACGCTGCCCACCGCAACCACCTTCCCGTTGATAATCAGCGCGGGGACGCCCATCACGCCATAGCGGCCGATTTCCTTTGTATCGGTCACATGCGCCAGATCACCGGCCAGATTCATTTCGGCCATGATATTGCGGACGTTCATCTCCAGAGAAGAACACTGCGCACAACCCGGCCCGAGAATAACAACCTCCAACCCGGCAAGAGGTTCTTCCTCCACCTTTTCGCCGATAAACTTCTTGTATTCACGCAGCAAGGCCTGGCCGTAAGCTTGTTTGATGGAAGAGGGGATATAGTTTCGTTTTTCCACGCGGCTCAATAGTTCCGCGATAATTTCCTCATCGGTCTTGCCTTTGGCCCAGTCGGCAATATTCTGAATGGCATATTCCAGACCGACAACGCCTGTCGGTCTACCTTCCACGCGAATGGGTGTTACCTTGTTTTCCATGATCAATATTCCTTTGCTAGAATACGTTAAGTTCTTTTGCAGACGGTGTGCCTTTTGACATCCGGTAGCTTCTTTTCCATTTTACGCAGGATGTCATCATCCGCCAGCCAGTGTCGGAGATTTCCCAATATCGCCGCCGCGTAAGGGTTGGGACTTCCATAATCCAGCGCGTAATTGACCCACAAACCTTCCTTGCTGCTCCTGACCATTCCCGCTTTTTCCAACACCTTCATGTGTTTGGAAACAGCCGGTTGGGGGATGGATAAAAGCTGTTGAAGCTCGCAGACACACAGGGCTTTGTGTTGGAGAATTTTAATCATCCTAACCCGGTTTGGATCGGAAAGGGCTTTCATCACATTTGTAAAATCGTTCATATAACCAAATTCCAATATATTCTATTATTGGAATATAGTTTTTCACATCATCATTGTCAAGCCGTATTTTTTATGTGTAAAATATGCCAGATAAAAAAGACAGTGGAAATATATCAGGCGAAAAATTAAAATATCAAGTCATTAGATATTCATGCCTATTGTACTTTAGGCATTAATAAAGAAGAATATCCACAAGATAACCAGCCACGATAGCAATGACGAAAACGTTTAACACAAAAGCAATGATCAGTTTCTTTTTGAACATCGAACTAAGAATGATTATTTCAGGTATGCTCGCACCTGCGCCGGCGATGATCAGCGCAAGGACTGTTCCCACTCCCATGCCCTTGCCCACAAGGGCGGCAGCTATAGGAATGACGGTTTCCGCGCGGATATACATGGGCACACCAATGAATGCCGCAATAGGAATGGACCAGGGGTTTCCCGGGCCTGCTATTCTTACAACTAAATCCTGCGGAAAAAATCCATAAATGAAAGCGCCTATGCCTGCGCCAAGCAAAAGATACCAAAACACCCCCTTAAAGGTATCAACTGCGGCGATGGATGCATTTTTGAGTTTATCTTTAAAAGTTGCGTCCGGCGATGCAGTGGCTTCGATGTTGGCAGAACAGCATGATGACTCAACGGCAGGTAACGTTATCAAGGTCAACGGTTGCGCACTTCCTGAAGAACAACAAGCTGTTGCCAATGGTTGGGATTTTAAAGTTGTAATACCTGAATTCGATCCTGTTGTACAACAGGACTCTCCAATATTCATCAGTGGCTTAACCTGATTTTCCATTGCCAATTTTGAAAGCGTTGCGGCCATTGCTATGGAACCGAAAAAGGTGACGACGACATAAAACACTGTAACTTTTAAACCGAGTAGTGAAAGCAGCAGCGCGATAATAATAGGATTAAGCACCGGTGATGAGAAAAGAAATGCCATTGTGGGCCCAAACGGAACGCCACCCTTGAGTAAGCCTGCTGTTATGGGAACAGTAGAGCAAGCGCAGAAAGGAGTAAGCGCGCCCAGACCCGCACCCAGCAAGTATTGTACCCATGTTAATTTATTGGAAAGATAATCTCTCACACGGGCGGGCGGGAGATATTCCATCAACAGTCCGATGATAAAAGAAACGACCACAAATATAAGGATAAGTTCCCCGGCAATGACCAGAAAAAACTTGCCGGCAGTGATAAAATTATTCAAACCAAACATCTATATTTCCTCCAGTGTCTTTAATTTAATAATAGTTGAATGTGTCAACTTATTTCCTTGTCCATTGTTGTGCGAAATACTTTAGTCTGTTTCTGCTGATCATCGCCTATGGCGTTTTGATTAATGGCGGTTTCAACTAAGGCGCGCAGGCCGATTAGAAGAATTTGCCGCATTTCCGGGGCCATTGCCGATAGAATTCCTGCCATTCTTTTTGCGGGCTCTTCCGTTAACCGTGACACGAGCGTTTTTCCTTCTCTTGACAACTGTACACAACATACGCGTCCATCGTTTTTATCGTTCATCCGACGCACCAGCTTTTTTTCTTCCAGGCGACTTACAATACGCGTCGCGCCGCTTTTCGTAACAGCAATATTGTTAGCAATATCCTGCATCGTGCACCTTTCGAGCCGTGATATCACACGGAGGGCACGAAACTCGCCGTGAGAGATGTTTTCACAACAATTACTATCCAGATTGTACATGCCCAAATTATACATTATATCTTCAAGAAGTCCGGCTAGTTGCCTGGCCTGTTCGTCCATTATCCAATCCTCCACCAGTGAAATTTAATTACCTTCCTAGCAATTGACGGCTTTATTCTATTGATGATAGTTGATATTGTCAACTAATAATTTAGGCAGATAAATGAGCATGTTTGCTTTAAACGTTCTTGACCGTATATTGTTTCTTGTTATAATTGATAAAAAGGCAAAGGAATTATGGCAAAAATATTAATCGTTTATCATTCACAGAGCGGCAACACTCAAATGATGGCCAATGCCGTTGCTGAAGGGGCCAAATCCATTGAAGGCGTGGAGGTCGTTCTGAAAAGGGCTGCTGATGCCACGGCGGAAGATCTGTTGTCGGCCGATGGTTTGGCCGTCGGCACGCCGGAAAATTTCGGTTACATGTCCGGCATGATTAAGGATTTTTTTGACCGTACTTATTATGCCACGCATGAAAAAGTTTTCCGCAAGCCTTTTGTCGTTTTTATCAGCGCCGGAAACGACGGCACGGGAGCCCTGAGAGCCATCGAGCGCATTGCGCTGGGTTATAAATTCAAAACGGTTTTCCAGCCGGTGATTGCCAAAGGAGAGATTACAAAAGAAATTCTGACACAATGTGTCGAACTGGGCGCCACCATCGCCGGCGGCTGTCAGATGAGCATCTATTAAATTAGGCTAATCTTTAACACGCTTTAAGGGCCAGCATGGTGCCGCGGCAGTTTTTTGCGCCGCATAGACATGCATATTCTTTCTTCAGCTTTGAAGTCTTGCGGGCATCAATAACCAGGCCATAGTCGTAAGAGAGTTCCTCGCCAATAGTGATGTTGCGCAGAGCTTTCAGAAAGATGCGATTGCCGTCCTGATCAGCTTCCAGATTGGGCTTACAGGAATGATTAATCCATCTGGCAGAGTTGCCATGATACTTGGCGTCGATCACGTGGCCGTCGTCCAGATGAAAATAGAAGGTATGATGGGGTTGGCTTTTGTCATGCGGATGGCGAGCCAGAGCTTTCTTCCAGGTGATAATCTCGCCTTTGTATTCCAGAACCGTGTCCCCGGCCTTAATAGGACGGATGGCATAAACGCCCCTGCCGTGAATTTTAGACTTGCGCACCTGAGTGCGGCGACCACCGGTAGATATATCTGGCTCTGTGTTATTCTTTCTGTTAGCTCGCATATTTTTTCCTTCTTTATGTATCTATGAGTTGACTCGCACCAACTGTTCATTTGCCGGGTGTGTATATAAAAAATGAATTTGCCGGTCAAGTTGAAACTAGCCCGGACATGAATTGCCGTAAACTGTGCAGTTGTTAATATTCAATTAAGGATTTTTATCCTTGGTGGGTGTGAAAATAACAACCCTGTTTCTGCCGCCTTGTTTCGCCTGATAGAGGGCTTTATCAGCACACCCAACGATGTAGTCGGCTCTTGTGTTAAAATCCGCAACGCAACACATGATGCCGGCGCTGATAGTTGTTTGGACTTTCGTGTCCTGATAATCAACCATCAAAGACTCAATCTTTTGACGAACCTGTTCGGCGAGATGTGAGGCATGGTCGGCATTCACCTCCGGAAGCAGCACAATAAATTCTTCTCCTCCATATCGAGCGACAATATCAATATCTCTCTTGAAAACGGAGGTCATGCTTCCCGCAATTTTCACCAGATATTCATCCCCCGCCTGGTGACCGAAGGTATCGTTGACATTTTTAAAATGGTCGATGTCGAAGAGAATCACAGACAGGATTGTCTTATTGCGGCCGGAACGTTTCCATTCCAGATCCAGTGCCTGATCAAAATAACGCCGGTTATAAAGACCGGTCAGGACATCCGTGTTGCTGAGGTGGGCCAATTCACGGGATTTTAATTCCAGCAGATGTTCATTTTCCAGGGCGTTCCAGTATTCCAGATTTCCCCGGTAGGTAATAATAATCAGATATGCGGAAAACAAAAGAATCATGGTTGCCAGATTTATATTCAAATGATTGACAAACAAAGTCACTGTGGCCGGCATCAGCATGGCCATATTAAAACAAAACGAAAGCCATTTGTGCGGAATGAAAGCAACCACGCCGCCGGCGCAAAGACCGCAGATTAATGCTACGGTACGCATTTGCATGGCGTATTCGTCCTTTTGAAGCATAATCAAAGCGAAAGAAATGCCCCAAATTAGAGCGGTGGCAATTACACTGAAGAAAAAAATGTTTTGAGAAGACAATTCATATCGCTCTCCCTTTTTTTTGGAAATGACCAGGTGAATCAGTCGAAACAAACAAATACCCGCTATGGAAAGAAGAAAGAACATGGAAAATAAAGGATGTCTGTCATGGTAATTATCGGCAAAGATAACAATGAATGCTAAAATGATATAGAAAAAAATACCGAATGTGGAACGTTTTTTCAGATCCTGAAGCACCCGGTTGTTTACTTTGTTGCGTTCAAATGTCATAAGTCGTCCTTCTTTTTAAGCATGATCGTTAAAAGTTTCGTGATGTGCCGCCACCGCCGGACGCTCCGCCATCAAAGTACTTTCCTTTTTCTGATGGGGATTGCTGCACGTCAAGGCCGGTTGCCGCCGGGGTCAAGGCCGCGGCAACCTCGGTCAGGCTGATGCCATGACTTTCCGGTTTCAGAATGTCCTTTGCCGTAAAGCCGTATCTGGATTGATTTTCGCCGCTGTTGAGCCATTTGTTTATACTCATGGATAAAATAACCAGCATTATTCCCAGAATTGCCGGGTCCCAGGCGTAACGTGTCCAGCCCAGATAGATTTTATTTGTCGCCATTGTGACACAGGCCATAACAAGACTGAGGTTCAGAATGAGGCGCTTGCGGTATTTGATGCCCTCGTAAATTCCCGCGACGGGAAGGATAAACGTCAGGACATACGATGCCCAGTAAATATAAGGCGGAAAGGATTTCGGATAATTTTGAAATATACCGGCTGCCGGTAACATCGACACCGGGAGGGTGATGATCTGCAGATTGACGGTCAGGTATATCGCGGCCAGCAGGAAAGCCTGGAGGATTGCGTTTTTTTCTTTTTTGAAATCTTCATCAGCCGGTTTATCTGAAATGACAATAAAGCCTAAGATCAGGCAAAGGAGAATCAGCAGACATAATCTTTCCCCTGACGGTGTCATGGATTGCTGAAATGGAATAACGCATATTGCAACAATACTCATGAATGCCGCGTATAGAAAACCGAAGCGCAGATATATCCAGAGCGCCGTCAACGTATACAAAAGACATAATAACGTATCGAAATCAGCCGGCCGCCCATCCAAAAGTTTGACGATTCCCATATATATTCCCATGCAAAACAGAACCACGGAAGACACCGCCAGAGCTTCTTCAATACCGTATCTGTATAGATGATGTCGGTTGACGGTGTATTCTGCCAGAGCATAGATTATTGCGCCGGTTATGATTAATGTAAACGATACGACCATTTCGGATCTTATCTTTGTAATCCAGAAAAACAGGCCCAGTACGGCACTTACGCAAAGACAGGTAAAAACAAAAAAGATAACGCGAAAAAAGATATTGGTCTGTCGAAGATTTATGCCGGCGAACGGATACATCGCGGCGAGCTGCTCGTTCGTGATCAGACCGGAATGCTGCCATGTCCGGGCCTGTTTGCGAATGTAAATATTTTCTTCCTGTTGGGATGAATATAAGCAGAGATTCATTCATCCTCCCTGAACTTGCGTGAAATGATGAGAATGGAAGCGATGACCAGAAGAGACGTCACGATAAAATAAGTGAACATCAAAAACGTTTCTCTTAAAATTGTCTCAACCGTCACAATGCTGATTCCAATATAGCCATAGATAACAGCATAAAGCATATAAAGAAATTTGCGGACTTTGATGGAATAAAAAACCAATGCGGCGCAGCCCAGCAGCAGAGAAGGAAAATAAAGAGAAAATATTTTGTATTCGAAGATTCCGGAAATGAGTGCAATGCAAAGGAAATGTACGGCAAAATTGAGATAGATATCGAAAAAGTGTTTTTTGATGTCCAGCCGTTGGAAAAGATGACCCAGCAGCAAAACCACTATGCCGTATATTATGGCATACTCACGATAATATTTTTCAAACGATAAACGATACTCGGATAAAGTAAAACCGAACCAGGCGGCCAGTGTGGAAAGCGCCATCGATAAAACGAGCCGGTTGTCAAAACGATAAGCCAGCAGAAGAAATAACGCTGATGATATCAGGAGATAACTTTTCCAGGAATTCCCCAATAAATGAAACTGAGTTTCAATGTAAGCAATATCCATCGAGAAAAAAGCACAACCGAAGAACAGGATATAATCAAAGGCAATATTTGGAGAGACAACTTCTTCCGTGGAAAAAGAAAATCCTTTGATAAAGCAATAAGAGAAGGCTCCAATAAAACACAAAGTTAGCGCGGAGATAATGGCTACATCACCGATGTTGGCGAAGTACTGCTTAATGGTTAAGCCGGCACCGGCAATGATCAATAAAATGCCGATGTAAAGAAAAAGCCGCAATTCCCGGTGGACTGAAAAAATCTTTCCGGAATGGATGTCCCGCAATGTGCTGAATTGTTGTGCGTTCAGCTTCTTTTCGTCAAACATCTTTTGTAAAAATTTTAGTATGTTCACAGTAAAAGATTTTTGGTTTCCTGCGACTTTTATTCGGAATAATTTGGTGTATTTATCTTCGAAACTTAAACTTTAATAACAACTTAGGGGAAATAGTGCAAGAATTAAATATGAAGGAAGCAAAATATAAGAATTTGCTCATCAGGTATCTCTGTTCATATACATACGCCTCTTGAATGGAGGTAATCTTTCTATCGCATAACGCAGCATGGTGCGGGGCATTGTCCGGTAATGCTTTTGCAGAAATGCTTCCGCGATTTCTTCATCACGTTTGCCGGTTTCGCGCAGCATCCAGCCGACAGCCTTGTGAATCAGGTCTTCTTTATCTTTTAATAAAATTTCGGCAAGCTTGAGGCAATCATCGAATTGATTATTCTTGATAAAATAAAACGTGGCGAGTACGGCGATGCGCCGCTCCCACAGGCTTTTTGACTTTGCCAGTTGATAAAGCGGTCTCCTGCTTTTTGTGAAAAGATACGCTCCCACAATATCGGGCGCGGAAAGATCCACCAAATCCCAGTTATTTATGTGACGTGTATTAGCCAGATAAAGTTTATAGATTTTTCCCTGAATGGTTTCATCGCCTTTTTCGAAGGCATTGATCATGGAAATGAGCGCGAAAAGTCTGATCTCGTGATAAGGAGATTTCAAAAGGAATAAAACTTCTTTAAACGGAATGTCTTTGTATTCTTTGGCCAGTTTTCGCACGATAGGAACACGGATTCCCAGAAATATATCTCCTTCGCCGTATTGTCCGGGACCGGTTTTGAAAAATCTCTGGAGAAATTGCGCGTCTTCACGATCGCCCATTTCTTGCAGACGCTTGCTTATTGCCGCGGCGTTCATGTTGATTGATTTTCCGGCAGATAGTCTTCGCGCACAGGGGAAAAGACTTCAATAGCGACAGCGTCATTCAATATTTCGGCGCTGTGTTCCATGTTGCCGGGAATGCACCAGCTGTCTCCCTTTTCCACTTCAAAGGTTTCTTTGCCGATGGTCAGGCGGATTTTGCCTTCTGTCAGGTAACCGGTTTGTTCGTGGATATGCGCGTGTTTGGGCAATACAGCACCGGCACCCATTCTGAATTCGGCAAAAAGCGTTTTTTCCCCGTAGACAAGGGTTTTAAGCTTTATCCCGGGCAGTACTTCTTTAAATCCTTTTTTTTCAGCCTTATAGAACAATTATCATCTCCTTTTTTTGTTTCTTGCCGGTTCAGGTCATTGATAGCCATAATGCTACACGCAAAAAACTAACGCATAATTTTAACAGCCTGTTTCACATATTCATCCTCTGTGATAACTCCGTTGCCGTCGGCATCCCAGTACTTGCAGTCTTTTTCAATCTTTTTCTTATCTTTGGAAATTGCCATGCATTCATCCTTGCTGAGTTTGCCATCACGGTTTTTATCTGCAGCGGTAAGAATTTCTTTGTAAGCGCTTCTGATGAAACCTTCACGTGCCGCCGTTTCCTGAGCAAGTGAAATGCTGCCTGACATAACTACAAAGCTAAAGATGAACCAAACCGAAATAAAGACCATTATCAACTTTTTCATAAGCGCCTCCCTATCATTTTAATTTGGTTAGATTTTTATGTTTACCTGTATTTCCGGCGGTGCCTGCAGGTGCTTTTTCACCGTGCAGGTATCGGCGGCTTTGATGACAGCAGCCTTGTACTTCTCCGGAAAATCAGGCGGTAGGATAATATCGAGAGTGATTTTTTCCACCATGTGCGTGATGTCATTACGAAAGACCGTTTGTGCAATGCTCATGTTATCCGTGGAAATTGAACGGGACTGACAGAAAGACGCCACGTAAAATCCGGCGCAGGTGCCGATGGATGCCAGAAAGATTTCAAAAGGTGAGGGCGCGGTATTTTCTCCGCCGTCTTTTTCCGGCTGATCGGTGTGAACCGTAAAATCCCGGAAATGCGCGGATATTTTTTTGTTGCCGTCGAAGGTGATATTAAATATTGTTTCCATAAATTATCTTCGCACATGTTGGAAGTCAGTATGAATAGAAAAATGAATACTGACCTTTATAACCTAAAAATCATCTTTATGCCGATATGACAATATTAATACACGAGTCGGTTATTGGGTCAGCAACTTTTCCAATGCCGTAAATACTTTGCTCAAATTTTCCGGCTGGGAACCGCCGGCTTGGGCCATGTCGGGACGGCCGCCGCCGCTGCCGCCTACTATCGGCGCCAGTTCCTTGATGATGTTTCCAGCATGATATTTTCCGGCCAGGTCTTTGGTCACCATGCAAAGCAGCATGACTTTCTCGCCGGCCTTGCTGCCCAGAAGGATAACGCCGGAGCCCAGTTTGTCGCGCAGTTTGTCGCCGAAGTCGCGCAGGGTCTTGACGTCGGTGATGCTGACTTCTGTGGCCAGCACTTTCACACCATTGATTTCTTTGGCCTGACTGATAAGATCGCCGGAATCCTTGGCGGCGAGTTTTCCCTTGAGTGTTTCAATTTCTTTTTCCAGTTCACGTTTTTCTTTGAGTATTTTTTCGGCGCGGTCATAAACATCAAACGAGCCTGCCTTAAACAATTCCGCCGTGCGTTTTAATTCTTCATCGGTTTTCTGAAAATGCTTGAAAGCTTTCCTGCCGGTGACGGCTTCGATGCGGCGCACGCCCGCGGCAATCGCTGATTCATGAAGCACTTTCAAAAGGCCGATGTCGCCGGTGCGTTTGACGTGCGTGCCGCCGCAGAGCTCCATGCTCATCTTGCCCATTTTCACGATGCGCACGGTCGCGCCGTATTTTTCGTCAAAAACAGCGGTCGCGCCGGTCTTGAGCGCGTCTTCCAGCGCGCAGACTTCCGTTTTCACGTCCACGTTTTTGCGAATCATGTCGTTGGCGATTTCTTCGATCCGCTTCATTTCCTCATCGCTTATTTTTGAAAAATGGGTGAAGTCGAACCGCAAGCCTTCCGCGGTGACCTGTGAACCGGACTGTTTGATGTGGTCCCCGAGAACCGCTTTGAGCGCGGCCTGCAGAATGTGCGTTCCGGAATGGTTGGCGGCAATGGCTTTTCGCCGTTCCTCGTCAACAACCAGTTTCGCCTTCGCGCCGACTTTGATTTCACCCTTGCTGACAATGCCTTTATGCACGATGAAATTCTCGACGGGCTTTTTCGTGTCTTCGACCGTAAAATTAAATCCCGATCCCTTGAGGAAACCGGTATCGCCGGTCTGACCGCCGGCTTCTCCGTAAAAAGGCGTGTTGTCCAGAACGATTTCCGCCTTCTGTCCTTCGCTGGCTGTCTCAACCGGTTTCCCGTCAATAAATATTGCCTTTATTTCCGCGTTGTCTTTTTTTGTTTTGTCATAGCCGCAAAATTCCGTGGTGATGCCGGAACTGGAAGCCTTGAGATAGCATTCGGCAACAGCTTCTTCGCCGCTTCCCTTCCAGGCGCCGCGCGCGCGTTCCCGCTGTGCTTCCATTTCTTTTTCGAAACCTTCGTTGTCCAGTGTGAAGCCATCACGTTTGACGATATCCGCCGTCAAATCCGTGGGGAACCCGTAGGTGTCGTAGAGTTTGAAAACCAGCGCGCCGGAGATTACCTTTTTGCCTTCCTTTTTCAGCGCCTCTGTTTCTTCATTGAGGATGCGCAGTCCGGCGTCCAGCGTCTCCATGAAACGCTGTTCTTCATTGAGAATCATCTTGGTAATGAAAGAAGCTTTTTCCACCAGATCGGGGTAAACGTCTTTCATCATGTCAATGACGACCTGGGCGGTTTCATTCAGGAAAGGTTTGTTGATGCCGAGCATCTTGCCGTGGCGGGCGGCGCGGCGCAGAATTCTTCTCAATACATAACCGCGCCCTTCATTACTGGGTGTGATCCCGTCGCCGATTAAAAATGTCACCGCGCGGCTGTGATCGGCAATAACCCTGATGGAAATATCATTATCGGCGTTTTGTCCGTAGGTTTTTCCGGAGACTTTTTCAACAAAGCGGATAATCGGTGTGAAGAGGTCTGTATCGTAATTGCTCTTCTTGCCTTGGATGACGGCAGTAAGACGTTCCAGTCCCATGCCCGTGTCAATGCTGGGTTTTGCCAGTGGAGTCAGCTTGCCTGATTCATCGCGGTCGAATTGCGTAAAGACGTTGTTCCAGATTTCCAGATGGCGATCGCAGTCACAATGCACATCGCATTCGGGACGGCCGCAGCCGGTGCCTTCACCCTGATCATAAAGAATTTCGGAGCAGGGGCCGCAGGGGCCGGTTTCGCCCATCATCCAGAAATTGCTTTTCTCGTCCATGCGAATGATGCGCTCAGCGGAAACGTTCATTTTCTTGTTCCAGATTTCAAACGCCTCGTCGTCATCTTTGAAAATGGTTATCCAGAGTTTTTCCCTGGGAAGTTTAACCACGTCAATCAGATATTCCCACGCCCAGGCGATGGCTTCTTCCTTGAAATAATCGCCGAAGGAAAAATTACCGAGCATTTCGAAGAAGGTATGATGACGGGCGGTGACGCCGACATTTTCAAGATCGTTGTGTTTGCCGCCGGCACGCGCGCATTTCTGGCAGGTTGCCGCCCGGGTGTAGCCACGGTTTTCCAGCCCCAGGAACGCGTTTTTGAACTGCACCATGCCCGCGTTGGTGAAAAGCAGCGTGGGGTCATCCTTGGGAATCAGTGACGAACTTGCCACGACGGTATGCCCCTTGCTCTCGAAATATTTTAAAAAACTTTCCCTGATTTCATTCCCAGTCTTCGCCATCAATATCTTCCTTTTTCATCCTTCCCAATTTATTCAAAATCAGACTCGGCGGGAAACCGCGTCCCATCAAAGTCTGAAAAATTTTCTGTTTTTCCTTAAAATCCAAAGCGGACGTTTTTCTTTTGGCCGCTTTCTTTTTGATTAAAATTTCAATCGCCGCTTCTTCCGGCAATTCCTCACGCGCCTTTTCAATGGATGAAGCAATCAATTCTGCACTCAGGCCTTTTTCACGCAAACTAGCGATGATCTTTTTGTTTCCCCAGAGTTTGTTGACAGCAAGATTACGAGTCCATTGATTCGCAAAAGATTCGTCATTGAGATACTTCAAATCGTGGAGTTTTTCCAGTGTTTCTTTAATGACAACTGCGGGAAAACCTTTTTCCCGCAGTTTCTTTTCCAGCTCTTTTTCCGAATGCGGTCGCAAAGACAAAAGACGAAAAGCCTTTTGCTTTGCCGCCTCCAAA
>Ga0116185_1001796_pt1 | contig 20779 bp, 17 predicted proteins | sample AD_JPNNA7_MetaG_FD_89754 | JGI IMG/M metagenome (GOLD analysis project Ga0116185, IMG submission 89754) | Active sludge microbial communities of municipal wastewater-treating anaerobic digesters from Japan - AD_JPNNA7_MetaG | ecosystem: Engineered > Bioreactor > Anaerobic > Digestate | place...
AAGGCATAGCACCAGGCGCACAGGACGTCGTGGAAGAACTCGATCTTGATGGACTCTGCCTTTCGTGCGGAGCTGAGCGAGACGATGCATGTCCGTGCCGCCATGCTCACCCGTCGGTGTGCTACTCAAGCCTGAGGGGGCGTCACGTCACTGATGCGGTCTGGGGGCGGGGGCGGTGAAGCCGCCCCCGCCCCCAGACGTATGCCTGCGGCGCCCGCTGCCCTCGTCGCTCAGTGTGCGGGGCGCCTGCGGCGTCCCGCACACTGAGGCCGCTCGGGCGGGCGGTGCGCCGCAGGCGCACCGCCCGCCCTCGTCGCTCAGTCGACCTTGGGGAGCTTGGCGATGGACGCCGCGATCGCCTCTTCGGGGTGGTCGTAGTCCTCGAGCTTGCCGCTAAGGTAGGCGTCGTACGAGGACAGGTCCATGAACCCATGTCCGGTGAGGTTGAAGAGGATGGTCCTGGCGACGCCCTCCTCCTTGCACTTGAGCGCCTCGTCGATGACGACGCGGATGGCGTGGCTGCTCTCGGGCGCGGGCACGATGGCCTCGGTCTGCACGAAAAGGCGGGCGGCCTCGAACACCTTCGTCTGCGGGACGGCGACCGCCTCGATCAGACCGAGGTGGTACGCGTGGCTGACGAGTGGGGCCATGCCGTGGTAACGCAGCCCGCCGGCATGGATGCCGGGGGGCATGTAGTCGTGTCCCAGGGTGTACATCTTGAAGAGCGGCGTCGTCGCAGCCTCATCGCCGAAGTCATAGCGGAGCTCGCCTTTGGTGAGTGTCGGACAGGCGGTGGGCTCGACGGCGATGAACCGGGTCTTCGTCTTGCCGGCGAGGTTCTCGCGCAGGAAGGGGAAGGCGATCCCGCCGAAGCTTGAGCCGCCGCCCACGCATCCGATGACCATGTCGGGGTAGGCGTCGGCGTCCTGCACCTGGAGGAGGGCCTCCTCGCCGATCACCGTCTGGTGGAGGAGGACATGGTTGTTGACGCTCCCCAGCGAGTACTTCGACCCCGGATGCGTGACCGCGTCCTCCACCGCCTCGCTGATGGCGATGCCGAGGCTCCCGAGGGACTCAGGGTCCTCGGCGAGGACGGCGCGCCCGGCCTTCGTCTTATCGCTGGGGCTAGGGATCACGTCCGCGCCCCAGAGCTGCATCATGCTGCGCCGGTATGGCTTCTGGTGGTAGCTGACCTTGACCATGTACACCATGCACTCGAGCCCGAACATGCTGCACGCCATGCTGAGCGCGCTGCCCCACTGCCCGGCGCCGGTCTCCGTCGCGAGTCGCTTGGTGCCGTCCTCCCTGTTGTAGTAGGCCTGCGCCACCGCGGTGTTGCACTTGTGTGAGCCGGCCGGGCTCACGCCTTCGTGCTTGAAGAAGATCTTCGCCGGCGTGTCGAGCGCCTTCTCGAGTCCGGTAGCGCGGACGAGCGGCGACGGTCTCCAGATACGGTAGATCTCATGGACCTCCTCGGGGATCTCGATGTAGCGCTCGCTCGAGACCTCCTGGGAGATGATGCTCGGCGGGAAGATCGGGGCAAGATCTTCCGGGCCGGCCGGTTGAAGCGTCGCGGGATTGAGGGGCGGCGCCGGCGGCTCCGGGAGGTCGGGGACGATGTTGTACCAGGCTCTGGGGATCCTCTCCTCGTCGAGGACGAACTTCTTCTTCTCGCTCATGGCCTACCTTCTCTCGTGTGCCCTGCGTTCCGTTGCACTGCTCACGCTGCGGGAATGCACTGTCGCTGCGTCGTTTCGGGGACGGGTGACCGCGTCGAGCGGTCGAAGGGGATGCGGGCGCGGCCCGCGCGGGGTGTCGGAGAACGGCGCGCTAGGCGCGCCAGAGCCAGCTGCGCCAGTTGCGCGTGGTGCTGCTTGTGGCGCCGATGCCGGTCATGGTGGCCGGCATTCTAGCACAGGCCGTCAATCGTCGGCCGCGGATCCTGCGGCGGGCTCGCCGGCGCCGGCCGGGCGCAGCCGAGCCGGCGGCTCGATCACCTCCTGCAGAGGGTAAGGCGAGCCGGGCCGCGCGAACAGGAAGCCCTGAGCGTAGGGCACGCCGAGCTCGACGACCTTGTCGAGCTGGGCGTTCGTCTCGACGCCCTCGGCCACAAGCTCGATGCCTGCGCTCTGACAGAAGTCGCGCAGCGTCGCCACGAGACGCTGCTTTACCTGCGACGTCTCGATGTTCCGCACCAGGCTCATGTCGAGCTTCATGAAGTCGGGCTCGATCTCGACGACCGCCTGCAGGCCCGAGTAGCCCGCGCCGGCATCGTCGATGGCGATTCTGAAGCCTTGGTCGCGTAGCTGCGCGACGACGTCGCGGACGCGCTCGAAGTCCTCGATCACGCTCTTCTCCGTCACCTCGATGATCGTCTTCTCGCGCAAGTGCGTCGGCGTGGCGGCGATGAGCTCATGGACGAACAGGTCGCTCCGTGCCTGGAACAACAGGTTGATGGGTTCGGTGTTGATGAAGCGCAGGTAGCGGTCCGGCAGCGTCGAGCTGGCGCGTGCCGCCGTCATCCGGCAGAGCCGGTCCAGCTCCGGCACGCGTCCTTGCTCACGTGCCACCTCGAAGAGCACGTCCGGGCGGTGAAGCTCGCTCTGCCGGGGTCCACGGGCGAGGAGCTCGAACCCCACGACCGTATAGTCGTCGGCGTGCACGATAGGCTGGTAGACGCACGTCACCTGTTCCTTCGCCAGGATCCGCTGGAACTCGGCGTTCAACCGGTGGCGGGTCTCGCTGCGTTCGCGCTGGATGCCGTTGGTGGCGTCTTCGATCGCATGAAGCAGGGCGCGCCTGAAGCGCACCTTCGGTGACTGCGACAGGCGCGCCCATCCTACGGACACACCGATCTGCACCTCGAGGCGTCTCTTGAGTTCGTCCTCGATATCGACCAGGAGCTTGCTCTCGAGGCGTTCCTTCACAGCTCTCAGGTCGGCGTCGACGAGGTACCCCTTCGTGCGCGAGGGCGAGAGCACGATGACGAAGCCGGTTCCGAGGCTCGAGATCGAGACGAAGTCCTCGCGCCGGAGGATCTCGCCCCGCGCCTCCGAGAGGCGGGCGCCGACTGTACGGAAGACCTCGTCCACGACCTCGAACCCCGACAGCTCCTCGAGAGCGTTGATGCCCTGGAGGCCGACGTAGATGACGCCGAGCTGGCCGTGGTTCGCGAGCAGGTGTTGGACCTCGGCTTGGACATTGGCGAGGGTCGGCAGGCCGGTGACCTCGTCGTAGTAGATGGAGGTGTCGCGCAGGACGTCACGCACCGTCTGGAGCAGGTGCTCGGTGCGGAACGGTTTGGTGACGTATCCCGAGGCGCCGGAGCGGTTCGCTTCCATCATGTGCGAGAGCTCCGCCTTGGCGGTGAGGAAGATGACGGGGATGTCCTTGGTGTAGCCGAACTGCAGCTCGCAGCACACCTGATATCCGTCCATGTCCGGCATCATCACGTCGAGCAGGACCAGGTGAGGGTGCTGGGTGTAGGCGATCTCCAGCGCTGTCGCGCCGTCGTTGGCGATGACGACGTCGTAGCCTTCCGCCTCGAGCACGGCCTTGACCGTTTCGGCTACGTCGATTTCGTCGTCGACCACGAGGATGCGGATGCGCGGATCGCTCATACTCGCCCCTCCCACAGGTGTCATGCGCGCACTGTACAGCTATCGGTCGGTATCGGCAGCTCCATGAGCGACTATGCGATACTGAGCACAGTACAGGAGGTGTCCGTGAAGGGACATGGTCCGACCGATCCGCAGGAGTCGCCGCGCTTCGCCGGTATCTCCACCTTCCTCCGCCTGCCCCACACGACCCATCTCGACGACGTCGACGTCGCCTTCGTCGGCCTGCCGTTCGACACGGGGGCGACCTTCCGCGCCGGGGCGCGCTTCGGGCCCAAGGCCGTGCGCGAGGGGTCGCTGGCGCTGCGTCCGTCGTACAATCCGGCCCAGCGCGTCGCCGTTTTCGACCGCCTCTCGGCGGTCGATTTCGGCGACGCGCCCGTCGTGCCAGGGTTCACGGACCGCTCCATGGACCGTATCGCCGCGACGCTCGCCCCCATGCACGAAGCGGGCGTCGTCCCGATCGCCTTCGGCGGCGACCATACCGTGCTTCTCGCCGAGCTGCGGGCTGTGGCGCAGCGGCACGGCCCGGTCGCCCTCATCCAGTTCGACGCCCACAGCGACACTTGGGACGAGTACTTCGGCGAGAAGTACACGCACGGGACCGTGGTGCGGCGTGCTCTCGAGGAAGGGCTGATCGACCCGGCGCGCTCGACCCTTATGGGGATGCGCGGCGGGCTGTACAGCCCGCACGACTACGACGACGTGCGTGCCATGGGGTTCGTGCTCTTCCCCTGGGAGGACCTCGCGCAGTTCGGCACCCCGGCGGTCGCCGCCGCGGTCGAGCGGGCCGCCGGCAAGGCGTTCCTGACCTTCGACATCGACTTCGTCGACCCTGCCTTCGCACCGGGGACGGGAACGCCCGAGTGCGGCGGCCCGACGTCCATGCAGGCGTTGGCGCTGGTGCGCGGCTGCCGTGGCCTGGACCTGGTCGGGGCGGACGTTGTCGAGGTCCTCCCCGACCTCGACACGTCGCATCTGACGGGCACGCTCGCGGCGACGGTCGCCTACGAGATCCTCAGCTTGGTGGCGTGCGAGCGGTGAGCGACGCGCCCGCAGAGGAGCGTTCGTCTCGAGGCGCCGACGCCGGTGGCCGGCCTCTGGGCCGCACTCTGCGCGTCGCGTGCGTACAGCTCAACACGACCTCCGACGTGATGGCCAACATCGCCACGGCGAGCCGGCTGGTACGCGAGGCGGCCGGCGCCGGCGCCGAGCTGATCGCCCTGCCCGAGACGTGGGCCTTCAAAGGGCACAGCGCCGGCATCCTCGCGAGCGCCGAGCCGATCGACGGGCCAAGCAACGCCGTGCTCGCCGGCCTTGCCGCCGAGCACGGCGTCCATGTCCTCGCCGGATCGCACTACGAACGGACCTCGCGTGCGGATCGCGCCTTCAACACTTCCGTGCTGTTCGGGCCGAAGGGCGAGGTCCTTGCCGTCTACCGCAAGATCCACCTGTTCGACGCCATATCGGGTACCACGGTCTATCGCGAGTCGGACGATCTCGTGGCCGGCGACCAGGTGGTCACGGCGCGGATCGTGACCGGGGCGGGGGTCGCCGTGACCCTCGGCCTCTCGATCTGCTACGACGTGCGCTTCCCCGAGCTGTATCGCGCCCTGGCGTTGCGCGGCGCCGAAGTGCTGCTCGTGCCGGCGGCCTTCACGCACTTCACCGGCGCCGCCCACTGGGAGGTCCTGCTGCGCGCGCGGGCCATCGAGAACGGCTGCTTCGTGGTCGCGCCGGACCAGACCGGCTCATATCTGCCGGACCACCGGTGCTATGGCAACAGCATGGTCGTCGACCCGTGGGGGAGGGTGGTGCGGCGCATGGGAGAGGAGGTCGGGTGGTGTCTCGCCGACCTCGACCTCGACGCCGTCGGTCGCGTGCGCGAGCAGATTCCGTCGCTCGCCGGGCGACGGCCCGAGACGTACGGTCTCTGAGCGCGCGGGTCGCTCAGATCGCCGCAGCGCGGCTGAGGCGGCGCTGGCGCACGAACGCGGCGATGATGCCCACGACCAACCCCGCGAGGGCGCCGGCGGCCACGTTCAACCGCATGTCGGGGCCGCTCGGGGTGTCGGGCAGCGCTGCCTCGTGCAGGATGCGTGGCTCCTCGACGTTCCTGGCCGTGAGGAGCATGAGCTGGGCCTTTTGCAGGGCCGTCGTCAGCGATTCGGCCTCGCTGGCGGCCGCCTGGGCCACGGCGACGTAGGGGGCGGCCGCGGCCGCCTTCTCGGCCCTGGAGCCGCTCCCCGCGGCGATCGCCGCGAGCGCCGCGGCGGCCCTCGCGCCGCGCTGCCGGGCCGCCGAGAGCTGCCTCTTGAGGTCGGCGACCTGGCTCTCGAGGAGCGCGATCCGGTCCTTCGGGGCTTCGCCGATGCGCTCCAGGAGTGCGTCGGCGAGCGCGTCGGCGGCGGCGGCGGCGCGTCGCCGCGACTCGTCCCGCACCGTGATCACGACGATGTTCACCACCGACGAGGTCGTCTTGATCGTCGACGACGGCGTCTCGACCGTCGTCTCGCGGCGCAACGTCGCCGCTGTCATGCCGTCGCCGGTGGCCCGCGCGGCGTCGTTCAACACCGTTTGGCTGGAGAGCAACTGGATCGCCGCCTTGGCGTTCGAGTTGAGGCCGGCCATGGGGTTGCCGTTGGCATCGGTGGTCTGGCCGATGTAGACGGACGCCGTCGCGTCGTAGGTCGTCGGCTGGAGGAGCGTCAGGACGACGCCGGCGACGATGCCCACGGCCACGAGGACGAGGACGATCCACCAGTGGCGCGCGACCGCGCCGAGGTACGAGGCGACGTCGATGTCGTCACGCGCCGGCTGTTCAGTGGTCATGTCGCCCATCCTACCCCAGCAGGCTGTCCCGCGGCAGCGGCGCGCGGTACGAGGGGAAATAATGTCCGTCGATGATCTCCCCCTGCTCGTCGCGCCGGCGCTCGGCGCGCGCATACGCCTCGGGGAGGTGGATCGCGCTGCCGATCCGGCGCGGCGCGACCTGGTGCGCGAAGCCGAGCTTGAACCGGAAGAACTCGTCGTCGCCGCGGTAGCCGCCGCCGAGGTCGACGACCGTCGCCGTGGTACGGCAGGCCCACTGCATGGCCTCGAAGAAGAGCGGGCTCGTGGGTCGGAGGCGGGCAGCCTCGCGGTCGGCGCCGAGAGCGTGGAAGTGCACGAAGTCGTGGCTGCGGAGGAAGAGGGCCGCGGCGACGAGGCGCCCGTCGTGACGGGCGCCGAACAGCACCGCGGCCGGTCCCAACAGCTCGCGGAGGGTACGGAAGTGCGCCGCGTCATACCGGTACTGGGGCAGCGCCCGGCGACGGAGCGCGTTGTCGAGGTAGAGTTCGGCGAACCGCTCCCAAGCGTCGTCCTCCGTCTCGACACCGCACGTCACGCCGGCCTCGCGGGCGTGGCGGATGTTGCGGCGCGCCGGCCCGGTCAGGGTCTCGACGAACGCGCACCCGCCCTGGTCGAGGCGCGCCCAGACGGTCTTCCCGACCTCCTGGACGTCGAGGCGATAGTCCATACTGAGGCTGGTCTCAAGGAACGGGTGGAAGCGGACGAACTCGCTGACGACCCCGGTCTCACGACACCAGGCGTCCATCTCGGTCCGGAACGCGGCCACGGTCTCCTCTCGCGTCTTGTGAGGGATCAGAGGCCCGCCGTAGCCGACGGGGCTGGTCATGTCGTGGAGCCCGGAGAACTCGCTGCCGAGGTAGTCCACCCGGCCGAGGTCGCGGAGGATGAACGGATAGAGGACGAGCCCGTCACGGTCGCGGTAGACCGCGCCCAGCGCCTGGCCGTCGCCGTGCCGCTCCCACACGCGCAGGTAGGGGCTGGTGAAGAAGACGTCGCGCTGGTGAGGAGCAAGTTCGGCGAGGGCCTCGTCCCAGTCGGCGCCGCGTTGCTCGAGAGCGATGATCTCGAGGCTCATGACGGCCTCCTTTGCTCGTCGCGCACCCGCTCGAGGACGGCGAGATAGTCACGCGCTAGTCTCCGGCGATCGAAGTGCGCGAGCACATGACGGCGGCCGTTCTCGCCGAGCCGCCGCGCCTCGGCGGGGTCGTCGGCGAGGCGTTCGGCCGCCGCCGCCAGCGCCTCGTCGTCCTCGGGCGTGAAGATAAGGCCGCAGTCCGCCGTGCGCACGAGCGCGGCGGCGTGGCCCTCGAAACCGAGCAGGATGGGCTTGGCCATGGCGGCGTCCTCGAACAGCTTCGAGGGAAGGATGGTCGTGAAGATCTCGCGGCGCTTGAAGTGCACGAGGCAGGCGTCGCTGGCGGCGAGGACGTCGGGAAGCTGCGCGCGCGGCACCATTCCTGTGAAGACGACGTTGTCGAGGCCCTCGGTGCGCGCCGTGGCCTCGAGCTCGGCGCGCACGGCGCCGTCGCCGACGAGCAGGAAGACGATGTCGGTGCGGTCCCGCGCGCGCAGGCGGCGCGCCGCGCGCAGGACGACGTCGAGTCCGCTCGCCATGCCGATCGTGCCGGCGAAGACGACGACGAAAGCGTCGCGCGCCACGCCGTAGCGTGCGCGTACGGCGGGGTCGGGGTCGCGTGGGTAGAAGAGCTCGGTGTCGACGCCGTTGGTGACGACGTCGATCTTGGCCGCGGGCACCCCGCGCGCCATGAGCTGCTCCCGGTAGCCGTCGCCCACCGTGACGATGTGGTCGGCCGCCGCGTACAAGGTGCGCTCCATGACCTCGAGGGCGCGGACGGCGAGGCCGCGGTCCATGGCCCCGACCGCGGTGATGGACTCCGGCCAGAGGTCGCGGACCTCGAGGACGAAGGGGGCGCGGTGCGCCCAGTGAGCCGGGACGCCGGCCCACCCGGCAAAGAACTGGGGCGAGGTCGCGATCACGACGTCGGGGCGGCGGACGAAGGCCGCCGCCACCGAGGCCGAGACGAAGTACGAGACGAAGTTGACGGTGCGCCGCACGGTGCCGGCGTTCGGCGCGAGGTAGGTCCAGACGCGGATCGTGTGGATGCCGTCGATCCACTCGTCCTGCCACAGCCCGTTGCGGTACCCGTCGTAGACCACACCGGCCGGGACGTTCGGGGCGCCGGTGAGGACCGTCACCTGGTGGCCCTCGCGGACCCACTCGCGGGCCATCGCGTGGACGCGGGCGGCGGGCGCGTTGTTCTCGGGGACGAAGTAGTGGCTCAGGTACAGGATGTGCATCTCTCATTCGTCCCAGAAGAGCTGCTCGTGATAGCGCACGGTGCGCCGCGAGGTGCGCACGCGCGACTGGGCGGCGGCGAGGGCGTCCTCGTCCAGCTCGCCCAGTGCGTACTTGATGCCCAGGTACGGGAGGATGAAGTCCTCCTGGTAGACGAAGGTCGAGACGCGCGGATTGATCTCGAGCAACGCGTCGCCCTTGAACTGCAGGTTTACGAACCAGTCGAGACCGAGGGCGCGGCAGGCCTCGCGGGCGAAGCCCACGAGGTCGGGCCGCGCCACCGTGCGGAACGCCATCGCCAGCCCGGTGTCGACCGCCTCGCGCGTCTTCGTCTGCTGCAGGAGGATCTCGCCGCCGGCGGTGAGCGCGTCGACCGTGTGCTCCGGGCCTTCGATGTATTCCATGACGAGCAGGCGTGGGAACGGCTCCAGCTCGCGAAAGGCGGTGACGGCCTCGTCGAGCGTCATGAGAACGTTGTTCGGACGCTCCCGAAGGATGACGGCGGCACGGTCGACGTCGGGGCGCAGGACGCGAAAGCCACGCGATCCCTTGCCGACGGGCGGCTTGAAGCAGACCGGCCCGTCTGGGTAGCCGAGACGCTCGCAGGCGGCGACGAACGCGTCGAGCGAACGGACGGCGAGCGTCTCGGGCTGAGGGACCGGCTGGTCGGCGAGCGCGGCGTACATCGCCCCTTTGTCGTTGCACAGGTCGACGGCGGCGGCGCCGGCGACGAGCACGCGCGCGCCGAGGTCTTCGAACACGGCGCGCGCGTGCGCCACCGGTCCCACCTCGGCCGACGACTGGACGAAGAGGATGTCGGGGCGCTCGCCGGCGACGACGTCGGCGAGCGCCCCGACGTAGTCGTCCGACGACCCGGCCGGCACCTGGACGAACCGGTCGCAGAGGAACCTGCCGGCGGCCTCGGCGCGCATGTCCGTGCCGACGATCGTGACGTCGCGCTCACCGTTCGCCCTGAGCATGCGGATGAGCGCCGCGGCTCCGGGGCAGCCGGTGGCCGTGAGGACGACGGTGATGGGCGCCAGGTCGACGGCGGTCACAGGATCCAGCGGTAGACCTCAAAGACCTCGGCGAAGTCGCAGCCCACGTTGATGCCCCGCGTCAGGGCGACGTTGCGGATGTAGTCCTCGTTGAGGTAGTTGCGGTGACCCTGGCTCGCGTAGCACGACAGCGCCTCGACCTTCCGGGCGACGTGATGCTCCTCGAGCTTGACGTAGGCCTGCTGCGCGAAGTTGAGGTTGTTCCAGGGGATCTCGTAGGCGAGGACGGTGGTGCGCTTGAAGGCGCGCAGGCCCTCTTCGGCGACCGTCTTGTGGTCCTGGTGCAGGTCGACGAGCGCCGGCATGAGGACGCAGTCGGGCGCGAGCTCCTGCTGGAGGACGATCATCTCCTCGAGGATCTCCTGACGCAGGGTCGGGAAGGTCCGCACCTCGAAGTCGTAGATCCTCAGGTCGCGTTCGGGGATGCCGAGGATGCCGGTCGCGGCGCGGACCTCGTGCTTGAGGATGTCGCGGGGGAACTCCGGCGGCACGCTCTTGGCGGCCGTCGAGAAGGCGGCGTACGTGACCTTGACGCCGTTCTCGACGAGCCGCGCCATCGTGCCGCCGCAGCCGAACTCGCCGTCGTCCGTGTGGGGGGCGAGAACGAGGACGTTCTCGAAGCGTTCGATGCTCACGGGGGACTCGCTCCTGCCGTTCGCTTTCAGAGACCGCCGGCGCAGCCGTCGGTCGCAAGCCGTGCCGGACAGGCGCCGGCGCAGCTCGGCACGCAAGTCTATCAGGTATGCCCGCCCCACCATGTCGTAGACTACCCGCGGACGCGGATCGACGACGATCGTCGCCGGGCTCCCGCGGGCAGTGCTCCCGCGGCGCGCTGAAGGGCCTGGTCGACGAAGGACGCGACGCGCGCGACGAGCAGGCCCGAACAGGACAGGCAGCCCCCTTTGCATACCGTCAGCAGAGCCTATCAACCCGGCGACGAGGTCCAGATCAACCGGCTCTACCGGCTCATCACCGGCAGGGACCGCAGCGCAGCCGAGTTCGCCTGGGAGTGGCTCGACACTTGGGCGGGGCAGGGGAGCATCAACCTGGTCTTCGACCTCGACCGCGAGGAGGGCGACCAGCTCATCGCCCAGTACAGCCTCATCCCCACCCCCCTCAGTCTGTGGGGCCGTCCCATGGTCGCCGGCAAGACGGAGAACTGCATGAGCCACCCCGACTACCGGGGCACCGGGTTGTACTCCGAGCACGAGCGGCGGTGCTTCGCGGACGAGAAGAAGAAGTACAGTTTCTTCTTCACCACCGCGGGCCAGGTCACGGGCGGCGCCGTGGGCAAGATCCGCACGAAGCTGGGCTACGTGCCCTTCGACGACTGGGCCGACTACACGCTGTGGTTGCGGACCGCCACGCTCCGCGACGACATCCGCGGGTTCCTCGCCGCCAAGGGCGGTGCCTGGGAGACGGCGGCCCCCGTCGTGAGCGGCGTGGTCGCCGCGGCTCTGCAGGCGTACAGCCACCTGCGGCGCCGCCATGTCTGCCGGTACCGGGTCGCCGTCCACGGCACGGCGGACGCCCCGCTCGAGGAGATCGCCGCCCTGTGGGAGCGGAATCGCCTGCGCTACGGCATCAGCGTCGACCGCAGCGTGCGCTATCTGCAGTGGCGCGTCAACGACGACCCGCACGTCGAGCACGAGTACTTGACGATCTCCGGTCGCGGCGGCCTTCTCGGCTACGCCATCTCCTTCGTCCAGGGCGACACCCTGCACATCGTCGACCTCCTCGTCGACGACGCCCGTCCGGACCTGTTCCGGGACCTCCTCGCCGCCGTGGCGCGCCGGGGACGGGAGCTCGGGGTCGTTCGCGTGAGATGCCGGGTCCTGCGCCGCTCCTCACTGCTGCCCCGTCGCCTGAGGAGCGGCGGCTTCATCGACGCCGGCATCCGCTCGCCGCTCTCCATCGTGCGAGGCTCCCGTCCTCGCCAGTTCTTCATCTACGTCCCCGAGGAGCTGCGGGACGACCCCAGGATCCTCGACCACGCCAACTGGTACGTCACGGGGCTCGTCCTCGAGGGGCTCCAGCGAACGGGTTCGCGGGTATGAGACACGAAAGGATGCGACCATGGACATAGTGGACTTCCGCGTACGGCTCCGCACCGAGCACATGCTCGGGCCCTGGGACCCGGACCACCCGGCGCCGTGGTTCTCGCAGTACATCGAGCTGTACAAGATGCGGCCCCGGCTCACGCCGATGGGCGTGCCGGACTTCGTGGCGATGATGAAGGGCGCCGGCGTGACGCGGGCCGTCGTCTGCGGCGGCTCGATCGAGGACAACGACCATCTCATGGAGGTCCACCGCTCCCTGGACGAGGACCCCTTCTACTACATCGCCGGGGTGCATCCGAAGTACGGCGTGCGGCGCAATCTCGAGGAGCTCGAACGGTGCCATGAGGCGGGGTTCCTCGGGGTCAACGTCAGCCCGTACCTTTGGGGGGTCGCCGCCAACGCCGCCGTCCTGTACCCCATCTACGCGTACTGCGAGAGCCACAACCTGGTCGCCATCGTCCACGGCAGCCTGCACTACAACCGCTTCCAGAGCATGTGGCTCGGCGACCCGAAGTACATGGACGAGATCGCCATGGACTTCCCGAGCCTCAAGCTGGTCATCTCGCATGCGGCCAACGGGTTCGGCGTGCTCGGCTTGGCCGTCGCGCAGAAGCACCCCAACATCTTCCTCGAGTTCAGCGCCCTGTGGCCGAAGTACCTGCCCGAGGCGACGCTCACCGCGGTCAATTCGTACCTCAAGGACCGCTGCCTGTTCGGCACCGACTACCCGCTCGTCGACTTCGGTCCCGCGGTCGAGGCCTGGACGGCGGCCGTCAAGCCGGAGGTGAGGGAACTGTTCTTCGCAAGGAACGCGGAGAGGTGCCTGTTCGGCGAGCCGCGGTGAGACGCGCCCCGGGTCAGTGCAGGCCGGCGGTGAGCGCGGCGTAGAAGTCCACGAGGTCGCCCTCGACGGCCTCCCACGAGTACGACCGCTCGACGGCCGCGCGGCCGCGCCGGCCCATCGCCGCCAGCTCGCCGCGGTCGGCGAGCAGGCGGCGCACACCGGCGAGGTGGCCATCCACATCCGGAGGCACGGCGAGCCCGCACTGCTCCTTGCGGACCAACTCGCCGCGACCGGGCAGGTCGCTCACCAGCGCGGCGAGCCCGCTCGCCATGCCCTCGAAGAGCTTCGTCGCCGTCGCGGGATGCCGGTATTGGCGGCTGGGCGCCGACGGGACCCAGACGACATCGGCCGCGGCCAGCACCGAGGGCAGTTCGGGCGGCGGCACGCGGCCGAGGAGGCGCACACGGTCGCTGAGGCCCGCCGTCAGGCGGGCCTCGACCTCGGTGCGCACATCCTCGGCCGCGAACACGCCGCCCAAATACAGGACGGCCTCGGATGGATCCAGGCGCTCCATGACGTCGAGCATGAGGAGGCAGCCCCGGTCGCGACTGAGGCTGCCCACGTAGACGAGCTTCAGCCGCGGGTCGGCCGTCAGCTCTGCGGCGGCTTTCGCACCGCTGAAGCGCTCGAGCCGAGGGTAGTTGGGCAGTACGAGGCGCCGCTCGGGCCGGCGCCCGAGGGCTTCCATCTGGTCGGGTACGACGACGACGACGCCGTCAGCGAGGGCGGCCAGGCCGCGTTGGGCGACGGCCGACAGGCGTGAGGCGAAGGGCCGCACGCGGGCGGGGATGTAGGGCTTCGCGGCGACCTGTTCGGGCAGGTACTCGTGCATGTCGTAGACGAGCCGCGGCACAAGGGGCCTGATCGCGGGAAAGAGCGTCAGCAGCTCGGGGTCGTGCACGTGCAGCACGTGCGGACGCAGGGTGCTGAGCTCGCGGGCGATGTCGATCGTGTCCAGGGACCTCGTGGCGCGGCGGCGTCGCGGGAGCGGGGCGAGGATCACGCCATGCTCGTCGCGCGTCCGGGTCGCTCCCGGGGCGAGGTAGGCCACGCGGTAGCCCGCCTGTGCCAGACTGCGACACTCGCGCTCGTAGATGCGTGGGTCGTCGGGCTCGTGGACGACCGAGAGATGGACGACACGGGCCGTCACGCGGGCGCTCCGATGCGCTCGTTCCAGCGCCTCACGAGGCCGGCGGCCGTGCCCACGAACGCGCCCTCGTCGTGCGCCCAGTCGATGAGGCGCCAGTAGACGTCGTCGTACCCCTTCGTCGAGCGGTGGTCGAAGCGCTGGTTGTGCCAGAGGACGGCGACACCGCCGCCGGTGCGCGCCACCGTCGACAACACCTTTCGGGTGGCGCGCTCGCCCTCGGCTGCCGGGAGACTGCGGTACTGCGGCTCGACGAGGGTGGTGTCCATCACCGCGAGCGGCAGCTCGAGCAGACCGAGCGGGCGCTCCTCGGCGATGCAGTACGGGCGGAAGGGGAACGACGCACCGCAGCGGAAGCCCTCGTGCTCGGCGAAGGCGAGGCTGCTGTCGTAGGTGAAGCCGGCTCTCTCCACAAGGGGCAGGGTCTCGTGGTACAGACACCGGAGGTAGTGGTAGCGCACACCCTCGACGGGGGAGCCGGACCGCTCCTGCAGGAGCGTCCGGTCGGCGGCCAGGGGGTCGACGCCGAGCCGGTCGGCGTCGTTGCCGTGCAGGCCGACCTCGCGGCGGCCGTGGCGGAGCATCTCCAGGGCCACGGGGATGCGGCGCTGGTACTCGACCGGCTGATTGCCGTCCCGGCGGTGGGTGTGGCGGGCGATCACGAAGAAGGTCGACGAGACCCGGCGCTCGTCCTCGCCGCGCAGAAGCTGCGGGAAGGTCCACGAGGGGTCGGTACGCCGCGGGACGTGGACGGTGAGCCACTCGCCCAGATCGCCGAGCTCCTTGCCCAGCGCGTCCCAGCGGCCGTGCCGCACGGCGCGGGCGCTGCGGTAGGCCGTCGCGGCGAAGCCGCGCGGGGTCCAGCGCCACACGTTGTCGACGTCGTGGGTGAGGGCGACGGCGAAGCTCGCGGGAATCGCTGACCCGGTGTCCGGGGCCGGGGCGGCCCACATCCAGCCGGGCGGTGGCAGGGGCGCGAGGCCAAGGGCGCGCAAGCGTGGCTCGACGACCGTTCGCAGAAGGTCCACATAGTGGTCGACGGCGGGGTCCTCGATATGCAGGTCCGGGTTCTGGGCGAAGACGCTCGCCTGGAAGGGGAGTCTGCCGAACCGGTCGCGTTGTGGGCAGGTGCGCTCATCCCAGCAGGCGAGCAGGACGAAGGCCGAGGCGACGAGGTCGAACGGCGCGACGTGGCCGGCATCGCCGGCCGGGAACGCGCCCACGACCTGCCCTGCCTCGCCCTCGATCCTCGCGAACGAGCCGGGCGGCAGAGGGCGGCCCGCGAGGAGGACGTCCATCGCCTCGTCGGCGCAGGGCAGCGTGGGCACGCCCGGCACGGGCTCCCGTGCCCAGGCGAGGGCGCAGTGGCCGGCGGCCGTGCGTTCGCGCACCATCAGCGGCGCTCGCCCGAGCGGCGCCAGGAGGGTGTCGAACACCCAGCGCGCGCGCGGCGCGAACGCCTCGGGGCCGCCGTCGTAGATCTCGATGGGCTGCAGGGCCACGGGTCAGATCTCGGTGGGGGTGCTGACCCGCCGGGCGACGATCCGTCTCGCCACCCGACCGACGTTGCGGAGGCCCGGCACCGGGTCCTCCAGAGAGAGCACGCCGTCTACCTTGACCCCGCGGAGCGAGTCCAGCCACTCGGAGACCGGCCGTTCGCGTCGCAGGACCTCACGGATACTGAGGGGCGTGTCCCTGGTCGCGATCAGCCACTTCGGTCCGTCGATCTGCCGTGGCGCCAAGAAGGGCTGGCCGATCGCGTCCATGTATGCGGCGAGCGAGAGGTTCACGCCGCAGGCGGCGGCGAGCGAGTGCCACATCCAGTGTCGCGCGTTGACCTCCATGAGCCGGTAGCGTCCGTCGCGCGGGTCGCGCTTGAACTCGACCTGGCTGACGCCGTGGTAGGACAGCTCGCGGAGCAGGCGGAGTCCCGCCTCGGCGAGGTCGGCGTCCCATTCGCTCACGGCGAGCCGCGCGGTCCCCGCTCCAGCGGGGTGCTGACGGATCTTGTGTCCCGTGAACACCGCCAGCGGCCGCGACTCCGCGTCGAGATACGAGCCCACCGTGAACAGCTCGTCGTCGCCGCCCGGGATGCGTTCCTGGAGCATGAGCGTGCCGAGGTCGCGTACGTCGGGCCAGACGTCGGTCAGGCGTGCCGGGTCCTCGATGTCGATGAGGTGCTTCTGGAAACGGTCCTTGAAGGCGAGTGAGTCGACAGGTTTGAGCACGGCGGGGTACGTGACCGTCGCTGCGGCCGTGTCGAGGTCGTCGGCGCCGTCGATGAACGCCGTGCGGGGCGTGTCCACCCCGGCGCGCCAGGCGGCTTCGAGCTGCGCGCGCTTGTTGTAGAGGCGCTGCATGACGGGCCAGCGCGAGAACGGGATGCGGTACCAGCGTTCCAGATCGTCGGCGTGGCGCGAGATGGGCCAGATGAACTCGTCGTGCGTCGGAAAGACGACGGCAGGTCGCGGGAGGCGCTCCCCCAGTTCCTCGAGGAAGGCGATGAAGCCGGTCTCGTCGTGGCGCGGGTCCGGGCAGACCATCCCGGCGGCGTAGCGCGAGGAGAAACCGAGCGCGTCGTCCTCGGTGTCGAGGCCAAGGATCGGGATGCCGTGGCGCCCGAGGTCGCGGATGACGCCGAGACCGTTGGCGTATGCGACGTCGACGACCACGGCGGGGGGCCGGGCGGCGGCGAGACGGAAGAAGCGTCTCAAGTTCACGAGGTCTCCCCTCGATGGCGCAGCGCATCACCGTGACGCGCCACAGCGTCCGCGTTCATCGGCGTCCACCTGCCTTGTGGTTCGCCAGTGCCTGCTCGTAGACGGCCGACGTGAGTCGCGCGTTGCGCTCCCAGGTGAGGGCGGCGGCGGCGGCGCGGCCGGCTTCGCCGACGGCCGCCGCCGCCGCCGGGTCGTCGAGCACGGCGCAGATCACGCCCGCCAGCGCCTCGTGGTCGCGAGCTGGCACCAGGTAGCCGCTGGCCCCATCTTCGACGAAGTCCTCCGGGCCGCCGCCGCGGCAGGCGACGATCGGCGTGCCCTGCGTCATCGCCTCGGTATAGACGAGTCCGAAGGCCTCGTCCCAGCTCGGAAGCGCGAAGAGGTCGGCGCGGGCCATGAGCTCGAGCACACGCTGGTGTGACTGGCGGCCCAGGAAGTGAACGGTGGCGGAGAGACCGAGGTCCGCTGCGCGGCGCTCCAGAGCGCCGCCCAAGGGGCCATCGCCGACGACGGCCCAATGGGGCCGCCGGCCCTGCGCGGCGAGCAGGGCGAGGGCGTCGAGCATGACGGCGTGCCCCTTGCGTGCGATGAACTTGCCCACCGTGAGGAGGAGGGGCTCGCCGGGGAAGAGGTCGTCGGCGGGCATCACCTTCGTTCCCGCGCCTGTCGTGCCGTTGAGGACCACGTGGAGGCGTTCATCGCCGACCACGCCCTTGAGAAGTCGGGCGACCGCGCTCGAGTTGGCCATCACCCCGGCCGCGCCGCCGAGGACCGCCGCGGCACGTCGCGCCGCGGCGTCGTCACGGCGCAGGTGCTGGTAGACGTCGGCGCCGTGGACTGTGACCACATAGGGGACGCCGAGGTCGTCCGCCAGGCGCTGGGCGATGGCGCCGTCGGGCAGCGCCTGATGGGCGTGCACGAGGTCGACGCCCCGGCGTACCGCCGCCGCGCGACGCACGAAAGGATAGGCGAGGTCGCCCGAGCGGTCGAGGAGCAGACGGCGTGGAGGCTGCGGGACACGCGGATACTCGGCGACGATGCCGTCGAGAACGGCGCGCCGCGGCTTCTGGCCGCGGCGGCGCTGGCGTTCGTCGCGCCAGAGTAGCCGCGGCGCGTACGGCGTCGGCGACACGACGCTGATGTCGACGCCGAGGTCGCGCAGGGCCTTGTTCTGTTCATGCACGAACAGGTGCCGCTCGACCCCGGGCGACGGATAGAGATGCGAGACGACGAGGACCTTCATGAGACCGCCCGCGAGGTCGCGCGCACGTCCGTCGGCCGGGTCTGCGGACCCTCCGTCAGACGGGCAGGCGCGCGCCGCCGGCGCACGCCCACGACGACGGCGACTCCGAGCCCGTATACGACCCACATCGGGGCGAAGCTCATCGAGCTGCTCGGGCCGAGAGCGCCGACCGTGAAGCCGATCAGGGCGAGCACCACGCCGCACGCCAGGTACCGCAGCAGGGGGTCAGGGCCGGCACGGGCGACGGGCCACAGCGTCACGAGCAGGCCAAGGTAGAAGACGAGCTGCAGTCCGACAGCGGGGAGTCCTCCGTTGACGTATGTCTCCAGCCACCAGTTGTGGAGATTGACGATGCCTGGCGCATCGCCGCTTGCGCGTACCATGCCCTCCGCCTGTCCCGGTCCGGCGCCGAGCAGCAGGGAGCCGCCGGCGACGGAGAGACCCCGGTTGGTGAGGCTCGTGCGGATCTCGCCTGACCCGCGGCTTGCGGCCACGTCGCTCATCAGGCCTTGGAGGCGGAACTGACGGAGCATCTCGTTGGTCGATTCGTTGAACAGGAGGTAGCCGGCGCCCACCACCAGTGCTGCAGTTATGGCCGCCCCGGCGACCTTGGCGCCGCGCCCCGACCAGCGGGCGCTCGGTCGCGCCAGCAAGGCGACCGCCGCGAGCGACTCAAGGCCGACGGCGAGGAGGCTGGAGCGCGAGCCGGTGCGCACGAAGGCGAAGGCACTCAGCAGGGCGATGCCGGCAGCGACGAGAAGGTAGAGCGGCCGTCGCGTGAAGAAGAAGGCGCAGAGGACGAAGGGCCAGCACAACGCCAGGTAGGTAGCAAGGTCGTTCTGGTTGTGGAAGACGCTGGTCACGGCATACGTCTGTGTGGTCGCGTCCAGCAGGCGAGACGTGGGCAGCCGGTATCCCGTGGTGGACTCGAGGACGGTGACGCCAAGGATGAGCACGCAGGCGACGACGAGGCTGATGCCGAGCCATGTGAGGCGACGGCGACTGCCTCCGGCAAGGGCCGTCGCCCATGTCAGGGCCATCATCGTCGCAAGCACGGTCAGGTAGCGCAGGCCCGCTGCCTTGTCGGGCGCCCACAGGAGCGCGAGGCAAAGCCAGCCGAACCATACGGCCAGCGGGAGGCCGAAGTCCCAAGCGGCGAAGCGACCGCGGAGGCCGCACAGCAGGAGCAGCCCGCCGCCGACGGCGACCACGAGCGCGAGCCCGACGCGGAAGGCGAAGGCTTGGGGGAGGGTCGGGAGGCTGAGGGACGGTCCGAGTAAGGCGAGCGCCGGCAGCAGGAGGGCAAGGCCGGTGACGAGCTTCGCCACCCTCCAGCGGGCGATCGTCTGACGGGCGAGGACGGCGGCGGCGACGAGCGCGACGAGCGTGAGGGTGGCCATACCGGTACGCACGTCACGCGTGATGAGCAACAGGAGGACGACCGTGACGGCGGCGGCGCCGGCCAGCAGGGCGGCATCGGCGCTGCGGGTCGGAGCCGCCCGGGGGCGTCCGGCGGCCGCCGTGACGGCGGGGGTCGCACCGTGTGACGTGTCGTCCACGGTCACGCTCGGTCGCGGATGTGCTGTGGGACCCGCATGTCCTCGAGGATACCCGCCAGGCGCTCGGTGAGCGAGCGCAGCTCGTAGCACGCGAGCGCGCCGGCGTCGGCCCGTGGGCCCTCGCCGGCGCGCACTCTGTCGACGAATGCCGCGAGTGGTCCCGCCATAGGCTCGTCGGGCGTGACGCAGACGGCGCCGCCGGTATCGGCGAGGAGCTCGCGGGCCGCCGATCCCCGGGGCGAGATGGCGAAGATCGGCTTTCCGGCCTGGAGATACTCGAAGACCTTGCTGGACATGGCCTCGGGGCGGCGCCCGTTCACGAGCAGCAGGGCGCTAGCGGCACGCTGCAGGCCGAGCGAGCGGGCGTGGGGGACCAGCGGCTCGACGCGCACTCGGTCTCCGAGCCCGAGGCGGTCGGCCTCGGGACGGACACGGCTGTCGTCGACGCCCACGAAGACGGCCTTGACGTCGGCGGGCAGGCGGGCGAGCGCGGCGAGGAAGGCGGCAGTCTGTTCTTCGCGACCGTAGAGGCGTCCGGTGTGGACGAACCACAGGCCGGGGCCGAGGTCGACCTCCTCGACCGCTTCGCCCGGGTCGAACCCGTTGGTGAGCACGTGCGTGCGTCCGCGGAGGAACGTGTGGCGCGCGAGCAGGTCGTCGAGGATCGGCCGGTTCACCGCCGTGACCGCAGCCGCCCTCCGCAGACACCATGCTTCGAGGCGACGGTGGGCCTCGCGGTGGGCCGGGGTCGGGTAGCGGCGGAACTGGTACGTCGTCCAGGGGTCGCGGTAGTCCGCCAGCCAAGGGACAGCGCTCTGCCGGGCGAGCACGGCCGCGACCACATGCACGCTCGCTCGCGGCGAGCTCGAGAAGAGGGCGTCGAACCTCTCGGTCGCGAGGAGGCGGCTGCCGAGCAGGATCGCGCCGGGTACCCAGGGCGCGTAGACGTCGGGGACGAAGAGCCACTGGTTGACCCGCGTGCTGCGACGGCCGCTGCGCAGGAGCGGCGCGGGGACCGGGGCCGGCGCCCGGGCGATCCGCAGGCCGGAAGGCACGGGCGCCGGCCCCTCCGCCCGCGCCGTGAGCACCGTCGGCTCCCAGCCGCGTTCGGGCAGGTGGCGGAGGAAGCGGACGACGCGCGTCGTGCCGGCGCTGGCCATCGGCGGGAACGGGTTGGCGACGACGAGGAGGCGTTTCATGGGGCGCGCGTCGCTCACGCCAAGGTCTCGCCTCCCTCCGTCACGTCGAGTCGCGCACTCGCCTCGAGGACGGTCTCCTCGTCCTCGGCGGCGATGTCGTTCGCCGTGAGACGTTCGTCGCCGGCGGCGGCCGTCGCGACGGCCGCCGCCGCGACGGCCGCC
>Ga0116185_1001809_pt1 | contig 20656 bp, 10 predicted proteins | sample AD_JPNNA7_MetaG_FD_89754 | JGI IMG/M metagenome (GOLD analysis project Ga0116185, IMG submission 89754) | Active sludge microbial communities of municipal wastewater-treating anaerobic digesters from Japan - AD_JPNNA7_MetaG | ecosystem: Engineered > Bioreactor > Anaerobic > Digestate | place...
AAGCGCGAGACATAAGCATTGTCTTCCTTGGGCACCCAGGCGTAATAAAGGCGCTCGTTTTTGCGTTTGATCGTCCGCTGAAAATTAACGCCCCAGACATAGCTATCTTTTTTAGGGAAACGCAATTGATTAAAGGGGATGCGCATCTCGACTGTCCAGCCATCGGCTACCCGAGCGACTCTGGCCTCCCAGATGCCGTCCCAGCTCTCATCTTCATTGACATCGTTGGACAGGACCTCATCCACGATTGAACCGGAGGGATTGACGCCGAAAAGATAACCGCTTCGTCGGTCAAAATAGGGATCAACTGCGAAGAAAAACCAGTCGGAATCGACAAAAGAATCACGCCGGCCGAGAAGACCCTTAATCCCCTGAGGGTCTGAGTCATGACAGTAAGCAGCCACGTAAAGGCTGGAGTCATCGTAGGCAACCCAGACTTCGGTTAACTCGGTGGGCGGAGCTCCATCCAGTGGATCTTTTTGCAGAAAATCAGTCACCGGTTCGTTCTTCTTCCAGACTTCTTCCTCCAGCCGACCATCCAGCTTGATAGAAGTCTCGTTGAGGCGGATGGCTTTAACAACTTTTTCTTCCTGGATTTTTTTCAGGGCTTCTTTGTCAATCTCATCAGGACGAAGAGCTTTTTTATCAGCGGCCAGGAGAGCTGGGGCAGAAAAAATTAATAAATTGAAAAATAAAATTAATGAGAGCAGCGAAAAAAATAAAAAATGGAAAAGTTTTTTAGGGCCAGGGAGATGGAAATGGCAAGGAGAAATGTTATTGGCTTCTCTGGCCTCGGCAGTGGTTGCTAAGGGCAGTGAATAATTCCTGGAGGTCGGAGCCAGAGTAGTGGGTGAAATCCAGGCCGCTTCTGTCTTTTCGGCCTGGGCTTGAGTCGTTTCCGTCCCGGTCAGGGCAGCCGGTCGGCGAGTTGATAGGTGAAATGGAACTTCCTCTTCTGTGGATTCGTTCTGGTGTCGTTGATTAAAAAATTTCTCCATGTTCTGTTTCTCCTGACGATTGATTAAGGGCAAAGGAGCGAAAGGTAAATTAGCGATAATATTACCATATATCCATCTATCAGACCGCTCTCTCTCATATACGAAAAATAAAAGAAAAAGGTTCATTTAAAATTTATAAAATGGGGATAATATCTATATTTTATTTTCTAATTATTTCTAAATATTTAAGCTATTTAAGGAAACGAAACCAGGACCGAGCCATAATCAGATCGGCCAGATCGGCCAACTGGTAATTTGAATTGATGAAGAGTCTACTGGTCCAAAAATAAGGCCTGGCCCGGCGATGTTATTTATTATCAATAGGATAGAATAAATAAAGTAAAATAAGATGATAAGGACTGGTCAGGTGGTCGAAACAACTTACATTATCCGTTTCCCGGTAGAGAGATACCTGGCCAGGGGCGTTTCCCTGGTTTTTCCCCGGTTATCTATCATTGGCCGCCTCTTCAAAAGCCAGTTTCAATGTTCAGTTTCAAGCCAGTCCGGCCCGACAAAGGATACGCTAAAAATAAGCCAGATAAGCAAACAGGCTGAATGGGCTAAGAGAAAAGAGGCTAAGATAATAAGATAAATAGAATATAAGATAAATAGAATAAAAGAATAAAACGGCTAAAATGGGTCAGGCCATGTAAACACGGCTGTCAATATCGCCAGAAAAACTCAGAAAATATAGATCGTGCCGCCGGTTGCGCAGTTTTGTGCTTACTCCAGGACGACCGCGACTTCATTGCTCAGGTTAGGGTCATTTTTGGCAGTCACTCTGATAATAACTTCGTCGCCTTTTTTGAAACCAGGATTTTTAAAATAGCATCTGGTTCGAAAACCAATATTGCCGGTCAGGAGTCCCTCATCCACCGGAGCCGAGGAGCTGGCCTGGAGAGGGAAAAAGTCCTGGTTGGTGGGGAACTTGTAGAACCGAACCCAGGTCGAGGCCAGGCCTTCCCGGCCGCTAATCTGGTATAAATTAGTATCCCGCATCTGACGGTGATATTTCTCACGAAGTTCCTTGACCGGTGGCATATTGTATTCCTGGTCCTGATAAATCATGGTAATACCGTCACGATGAACGACGATATTCTGCCCTTCTTCTCCAGCAGCCAGGTAAAGTATAAACAGTACATAAGGGCTGTTTATATCCCTGATAGCCACACTGGCATCGACTACCAGTTTAATGGGGCCATAGGAATTGGCAAAGACACCCTGTCCGTATCTTTCTGTTATCACCTGAGCAGAAAGAACAGCAGGCCAGACAAGAATAAGGCCAAGGGCCAGGATCAGAGCGGCCTTTTTAATCTTCTTCATTTTTGTCTCCTATCAATTTTATTATACTCCTGAACTCACAATTATGCGGTCGGCGCACGGCCAAGCCGATAGAGTCAGGCCAGCCGATTTGCTTTAATATCAATATAAAAGCACACTACACGGATCTTGCTCTGTTAAATACCCTGTAAGCAATTCTTCCGGTAATATCTTATAATCTTTTTGAGCCATCGTCCGTAAACTCCTCCTTTTTTGAGATTAAGTTCTTTAAAAGGAGATTCTTAGCCGGCTAAGTCCTTTACTGCAATTTGCAAACTATCTTATACACTAGCTCATTGAGCATGAGTTTTAATTGACTGGCTTTATATACTTATCATTATTTTATAATCAATAAAATCCTCCCTGACCTGGGGCTTGGCTTCCTCAGCTTCTATCCGGGCTTTTTCTCACCGCCCCCAGCATCTTTTGTGGCACCTATCTTTTAATTATCCTATCAACTGATCCAAGCTGACCACAGCAGCTGGAAACACGTGGCTTCCACAGGTCATCTTTAAAGACTCTAATAGTGGATGCATAACCGGCATAATCGGGTAACGCGTTGATTAGGAAAGAAAGGTGCTGGCTCAACCCCATTCTCATTCTGTCCAAAAATGGGGTAGTCAGGCTGCTGCCTGAAAAAAAGATAACGCCGTCAGCGCCAGCGGCCCGGGCCAGTCTGATTTCCTCCAGCATGAGGTCGGGGGTACTCTGATTGTGCGAGGTGCCAATGCCTATTCCCGGACAGACCAGGAGCCGTCTTAATAATTTTGCTTCGGCACCAGCCTCAGGAATCTTTCCCCGGACGGCTACTGAACTGGCTTCTGTCCTACCCTTCGCCCCGGCCTCAGCTTCAACCGGCAGTTCAAGCTCACTCTCCTGGCGAGCGACGGGGTCAGCACCAACTGCCGCCGGCAGCGGGGGAGCGGCCCCTTCTATTTTGTCCTGTTTGTCCTGCTGGTTCTGGCCACTGACTTCCTGGGCGAAGTTATAGCTATTGGGACTGGGGCAGCTATTGACATCGAAACCACCAGAGCTATGGCTATCGGACATGATATCACCTGTAATATCATAGAAGATATCAGAGGCGATATCAGTTTTCATATTAATTTCGGGTCGGGCATTTTCACCGCTGACTCTGGCTATGGCATCTCCTCTTCTTTTCTCAGCCTGTTCCTGCCCAGCCCTGATTTCTTTTCTGCTGAGGCTCTCTCTGCTCGCCACTTCGCTACCGGTACCTTCTCTGCCGCCTGCTAATTTTCCTCTTCCCACCTCGCCTTGAGCCTGATCGCCACCGCTTCTCAGGCCTATGGCCACTGCCCGCTTCGTCAGACGGTCGAAAAGAGCCGGGTCATTGGTGTAAAGCATCGGGCAGAGCATATCGATGAGTCCTTGCTCGGCCCAGCTGGCCCAGTCCTGACCGATCAGCACGCGAGCATTATCGGCATCGGGAAAAACAGCCGCGCTTATCCTGACCTGGCGGCCGGTGGTCTGCAGCTCGTCTTTTAACTCTTTGACAAATCTCGTGACCTGCTGGCGATTCCATTCGAGCCAGGCATTCCAGTGAGGATTGCCCGAATCGCGGGCCTTAAGGCTGGTAAAATCGATGCCGGTCTCGTCTTTAAAAAGCTTGAGCGTCTTCGGGTCGTGGCTGAAATAGGGTTCAGTCGGCTCGCAGGGAAATCGGATATAGTCGAGGTGAACCCAATCGACGCCGTATTTTTTAACCAGTTCGGTCATCAAGCTGATTTCGTAGGCGCGGACTTCAGGCAGAGCCGGATTGACCGTACGGACCATTTCGCGGTTCGGCCCGACAATCAGCCATTCCGGATGCTGCCTGACCTGACCGAGGAGCGCCCCTTCCGGGAAAACACAGAACCAGGGATGAACTGTCATGTTTCGCTGGCGGGCTTCGCTCAGGAAAGCACCAAAGAAATCCCAGTCATAAGCCGGATCTTTAACGCCGATGTCGCTGTCAAAATAGACATAGCCGCTGGTGTCTTTGACCAGCATGATGAGCGTATTAATGCCGGCCCGAGCATAGTCATCGAGCACGGTCCTCATCTTAGAGACGGCTTCATCCTGCCTGGGACCGAACAGTCCGGGATGCATCCAGACTCCGCTGATCCAGGCATCCTGAGTCCGGCCTGGCGTTTTTGTTTTAGGTTTAGTTTTAGTTTTAGTTTTAGATTGCGCCTGAGCTGGAAGTAGAGACGGGGCTGGTTTTTGGGCTGGAGTTGTAGCTTGAAATACGGAATCAGCCTGATTCTGGAGGGCAAGAGGAGTCTGAGCTGGAGTGGGTGTTTGAGCTGGAGGCTGCTTTGGCGTGTGAGTCTCGGTCCCTGTAGAGACGAGGGTCTGAGCTCGACGCTGGGGTCGCAGCCGAAGCCGAACTGGCGTCTTAATCGTAATCGGCGTCTGGCCAGGGCTCTGCCACCGAGTCCGAGGCAGCGCGGTCTGGACCCAGCCATAGGCCATTATCTGTAGCTGATCCTGAAGCACTGGCTGTGTTTGATCCAGCATCCAGGCTTCAACCTCAACTCTGGCCCAGGTCTCAATGGCCGACGAAAGTCCTTCTGTAATCTCTTTAATCTGAAAAGACTCACCTCTTCCCTCACGGCTCACAGCACAGCTCACAGCGGCCGCCGCCCCGGCTGAGGGTGAGAGAAGCCAGGTTGCCGACGTCAATAAGGCTATGGCCAGCACCAGGCTATTTGCCGACCTGGCAGCCCACCACCTGAGTAGCCCTGGCCTCATCCAGTTAAGATGTGATGACCTGGATCTCCAACCCGATTTAATTTTCATGCCGTCACCTCTCAGTCCAATTTTACTAAATGCTGCCCCGGCATAGAAGAGGAAACACTGGACACCGGTGACGTAACACTCCGTCCCGGGACGGAGTGTTACGTCACCGAAACCAGATAATTCTGGCAACCTTGTTGCCGTCTTATTCGTCAATATAAATGATCTTTGAGTTTGGACTGATTGTTTTTCCTTTGGAAGAAAATCAGATCTGGCATTAGCCCGGTCCCGGTATTAAGCGGCCGATGGCCGCCCTAAAATCTTCAGGATGAGAGGTAAAGAACGCTGATGAAATATAAGTATAAAAATCTATTTGAACCGGTTGAATCTCTAAAGCCTCTTGCGCCAAAGTCTCCCAGGCGAAAGCCTGACCAGCTCGTCACGTTTCTCCGCCGCCCAATTCTCTTTGCTCTTTTTCTTTCTTTTTCTCTTTCTTTTTCTTCACTGATTCTTGTTCTGCCGGCTCTGGCTTCAGGTCAAGAAGCTCAGTCCCGGAAACAATCCACCACCACTCCCCCCAATTCACCTCAGAACTCAATCTCAAAAAAAACTGCCTTCGCCCGCCGCGTCAACCCTCACCCTCCAGCCATTGACGGCCGCCTGAACGATCCTGCCTGGCAGGATGGCGAGTGGTTTTCTGATTTCATCCAGTTTGACCCGGAGGAAGGCCAGCCTCCCTCCGAGCCTACTGCTTTTAAAGTCGTCTATGATGACAGCCATCTCTATTTAGCTATACGTTGCTATGATTCACAACCCGGATCCATCGAGCAGCGCCTTAGCCGCCGGGACAGTCTTTCTGGCGATTACCTCCTGGTTTTCATTGACAGCCTATACGACCAGCGGACAAGCTATTGTTTTGCCGTCAATGCCGCCGGGGTTAAAGCTGATCAGCTTCTCTTTAATGACGGCTTCGATGAAAATACAGTTGACATCTCCTGGGATCCGATCTGGGAAATTAAGACCGCCCTCGATGATGACGGCTGGACAGCCGAAATGAAAATCCCCTTCTCTCAACTGCGCTTCGGCCGCCGCCAGGAGCAAATCTGGGGTTTTCAGGTCATGCGCCAGCTATTCCGGAAAAATGAGGTTTCACTCTGGCAGCGGATTTTGAAAAATGCCCCCGGTTGGACCAGCCAGTTTGGCGAACTGCGGGGAGTGACAGCCATCAAGCCGCCTCGCCAGGTCGAGATGCTTCCCTACACCGTCGGCAGCCTGCGTAATTATCCCCGCCAGGAAGGCAATCCTTTAGCCACCGGCCATGATAACCGGCTTTTCGGCGGACTTGACGGGAAGGTTGGGCTGACTCACGATCTGACCGTCAACTTCACCTTAAATCCCGATTTTGGCCAGGTCGAAGCTGACCCCTCGGTCATCAACCTGACGGCTTACGAAACCTACTTTGAGGAGAAACGGCCGTTTTTTGTTGAGGGACGAAATATCACTGATTTTAAGATAACCAGCGGGAGTGGCGATTTTTCTTTCGACAACCTTTTTTACAGCCGGCGCTTAGGGCGTGAACCTCAGATTTACCCTGAGACCAGCGGCTATTACCGCCTGCCCCAATCAACGACCATCCTGGGAGCACTGAAGCTATCGGGTAAAACCAAAAATGGCTGGTCAATCGGCCTGGTCGAGGCTCTGACCGATAAAGAACAGGCCTCCATTTACCTGCCGGAGAGCGGCACCTATGAGAAGGCCGTAGCCGAGCCGTTAGCGAATTATTTGGCCTTCAGGTTAGCCAAGGATTACCGCCAGGGAGCGACCGTGGTCGGGGTGATGTTCACCGGAGTCAACCGGCAGCTGGATAACGAGACCGACAACCTGCTCCACCGCTCGGCTTATTCCGGCGGATTTGATTTCTATCACAGCTGGAAGGATAGGCAATATTATGTTTCGCTCAAAGCGGTAGGCAGCGGAGTTCACGGCACACCTGAAGCTATCAGCTTAACCCAGGAATCTTCTGTCCATTATTTCCAGCGACCGGATGCTGACTACCTGACTTATGATCCGGACAGGGCAGCTCTTTACGGGCATGGCGGTTCGATTGACTTCGGGCGGGCAGGAGGGTCGGACCTGCTTTTTTCGACCGGTTTTACCTGGCGCTCACCCGGGCTGGAGTTGAATGATGCCGGCTATCTGAGGGCGGCTGATTCGTCTATGCAATATTTCTGGGCAGGTTACCGTATCCATAAGCCCTTTAGCATTTTCAGAAATCTCCAGCTCAACCTGAATCAGTGGACTGGCTGGAACTTTGGAGGCGAAAAAACTTTTGCCGGAGGGAATATCAATGGCTGGGCTGAGTTCAAGAATTACTGGACATTTAATTTCGGTCTGAACCGGCAGTTCACCGGACTTTCGACCAGCGCTTTGAGGGGCGGGCCGCTGTTGCGCAATGCTCCTGGCGTCGGCGTCTGGGGATCTTTTCAAACGGATATGCGCCGCAAATTAAGACTGAGTGTCTACGGCGATTGGACGAAGGCCTTTAATGGAGACAGGCTGATTTATAGCTTTGGGCCTAAGATCACCTATGTGCCGGTGTCGGCCTTCAACCTGTCTCTTCAGCCGGACTATTCTTATTTCAGAAACGAACTGCAATACGTTAACACGGTTGTGGCGACCGGCGGTGGAGGAGCGAAAAAATATATTGTGGGAAAAATTGACCAGAAAACAATATCGCTTACCGTCCGCTTCAACCTGAGCTTGACGCCGGACCTGTCGGTTCAGTTTTATGGCATGCCATTTATTTCGGCCGGTAAATATGACCGGTTTAAACTGATCACCGAGCCGCGGGCCAGAGACTGGGAAGACAGGTACGAGCTGTTCGGAGAAAGCCAGCTGGAGTATGATGTCGGAGAAGAGCTTTATTTAGTAGATGAAAACAGCGATGGAGAGACGGATTATTCGTTCGCTAATCCCGATTTCAACTTCCTGCAATTCCGGGCCAACCTGGTTTTAAGGTGGGAGTACCGGCCAGGCTGCACTCTGTTTCTCGTCTGGTCTCAGGGGCGAACTGAATCTGGTCAGAATGGCCTAATGGATTTTAACCGGGACATAGACAGGCTGTTCAGCAGCCGGCCGGACAACGTCTTCCTGATCAAGCTCTCCTATTGCTTGTATTGACGGTGATATTGACGGTGATGATATTGACGGTGACGTAATACTCCGTCCCCCTTTTGCCCCAACCTATCTATTTGATAATTAATAAGTTAAAAAATGGTGACGTAATACTCCGTCCCGGGACGGAGTATTACGTCACCGGATAAAACCGCCCGCCAAGACAGCCTCGCCTTCATAGAAGACAGCCACCTGGCCCGGCGTTATCGCCTTATAAGGAGTCAGAAGGATAACCTCGGCTGAGTTTTCCGGGGCCCCATGACTTTCATCCTGACTGTCGCCCCTACCGCTTCGATTATCGCCCATTATCACCCGGCATTCGAGTTCGGGCGATCGGTAACGCACTTTGACTGTAGCCTCGATGGTTTCACCCCGGGCAGGAATTCGTCCGACCCAGTTAATCCCGTCGACACAAAATTTCGTGGCGAGCAGGTCCTTTTCCTCACCGATATAAACTGTATTGGTAGCTGCCTCAATTTTGACCACGTACAGACGGCCGCTGCTGCTCGCGATCCCCAGACCGCGGCGCTGACCGACTGTATAGTTTTCTATGCCCTCGTGCTGGCCCAATATCCGACCGGTCAGGTCCTTGATCGGGCCGGGCTGGCCTTTCGGCAGGAGGTCACGATAATCACCGGCATAAAAATCCTGGCTCTCTTCTTTATCACTGACCGGCAAGCCATGTTCTCTGGCTAGACGACGGACTTCGCTTTTGATCAGCTCGCCAAGAGGAAACAGCGAGCGGGCCAGTTGCTCCTGGCTGAGAAATGAAAGAAAATACGACTGGTCTTTGGCGGCATCCCGGGCTTTAAGAAGCTGCCAGCGACGGAGGCTTTCATCATATTTGACCCGGGCGTAATGGCCTGTGGCGAAGAAATCATATTCAAGACCGAGCTGCCGGCAGCCATCGAGGAGCAGACCAAATTTAATTTCGGCGTTGCACTTAACACAGGGATTGGGAGTGCGGCCACGGGCATATTCAGAGCGGAAATAATTCAGAATGCGGCCCTCATATTCACGGCTAAGATCAACCACATAAAAAGGAATATCGAGCTGGCGGGCGACGGCCGCCGCCTCGCTGATTTCCTGCTCTTCATCATCACCGAAACACGAGAGGCGAAGGTGGCTCCCGGAAGATTTGAACGAACCTTGAATAAAGCCAGAAGATGGCCCGGAGGCTGAAGGTGAGGTGAAACCACCAGAGGCGGAATCAGCCCTATTTTCTGGATCCGGCTTGATGGGCAAGTCACCAGCAGGGGTCGCTATCTTCATAGTTACGCCGGTGACTTCATAGCCGGCTTGCTTTAGCAGCAGGGCGGCCACAGAGGAATCCACACCGCCGCTCATCCCGACCAGCACTCTCTTCTTATCAGTCGCCATGCTAAGATTATAACATTTCAATCCGGTGACGTAATACTCCGTCCCGGGACGGAGTATTACGTCACCGTAGAACTGAGAATTTTCTCACTCTCCTTTCGTCTATGATGATACAAAGACACGCATATAATTAACCTTCATCGACGAACCGAGGGCGGCAGACGGCAGACGGGTAACTACAGATGAATGTAAATCAGACGGATGTGTTTTCCAATTAGGGTTGGCACTTGACGATCAGCGCAGAGTTCACAATTCAGTTACCACGACAGCTGATCAACCGACTCAGAGCCACTTAACGCTAAGGCCACGACTAAAATGGCCATTGAATTCATTGAATTATTGAAGGTAGAGAGGTGATTATAGATGCCGAGAATGGCTAGAATTGTTGTTCCTGGAATCCCTCACCATGTAATTCAGCGTGGGCATAGAAGTGAGGTCGTCTTTTTTAAAAAGGAAGACCGACAAACCTACCTAAAGATTCTGGCTAATTTCGCCAGGAAATACGGCGTAAAGATCTGGAGCTATTGCCTGATGACTAACCATATACATCTCGTAGCAATCCCATCAACTTCAGACAGCCTGGCAAAATTGATGCGGCAGGTCCATAAAAATTACACCATGGTCATAAACATTAGAAACAACTGGAAGGGAACGTTATGGCAGGGAAGATATCTTTCTTACCCAATGGACGAGAGATATTTATATAAATGTGTCAGGTATATTGAACGAAATCCGGTCAGGGCAAAAATCGTCGAAAGACCTGAAGATTATCCCTGGTCGAGCGCCCGGGCGCACGTTTTCGGCCTGGCAGATGAGGTTCTATCAGGCTCTTCTTTTCTGCAACAGATTCACGATTGGCGAGCTTATCTGGCTGAAAATGAAAGCAAAAATGATCTGGAAGAAATCAGAAAGAATCAAGGATCTGGGCGTCCTCTCGGCAACGAAGTCTTTTATGAAACAATCGAAAAGCTGACCGGGCGAAAATTACGGTGACGGAACACTCCGTCCCCACACTCTTTCTCCCCGCACTCCTTCATTCCACCCTTAATCAGTCCTTCTAAAGCTTTTTGAAAAGGGTGGGGACGGAGTGTTCCGTCACCGTCTCTAAAAGAAGAAGCGTGCGGCAACAAAGATCAAAAATACCCCATAAAGGACTTTAACCAGTTCTCCAGAGATTCTGATATTGACTCGCGCCCCCATTACTGTCCCCAGCACCAGCCCGATAGCCAGCATTCCGGCCACCCTTAAATCCAGCGTTCCGGCCTTATAATAATAGATCACTCCTGGCAGCCCGACTGGCGCCAGCAACGCCCCCAGTGAAGTAGCAATGGCCCTCTTGGCTGGATAATGAAGAAACAAAATCAGAAAAGGTACAATAATATTCCCGCCGCCAATGCCAAACATCCCGGACATGATACCGGCTACGAGCCCAACTCCAATTAAGGCAATAGCGCTCGGATGCGGCACGACCGGCACCTGATTCGAAGCGGAAGCAGAAGCAGAAGCGGAAGTAAGCGTTGCTGCTCCACCGACCGGCGAAGACACTACCGCCGGGCCCTGGCCAGGAGGCTGACTCGCCGCCAGACTCTTTCCATCTTTGGTTCCACCGGTTCCGCCCGCTATTAAATCCAGAGCGGAAGAGGCAGACAAGCCTGGCTCCCCCGACTTCACCCCAAAATTTTCTGTTGTATTTTTAACAGGCACCTGCGCTGAGGCATTAATGGCCTTCTCTTTATCCGGGCGCCCAAAGTATTTCTTAAACTTCTCCACTGGCTTGATAAAAGTCCAGCTAACATAAAGACAAAAAATTGCATAGAGCTTCTGCACCAGCCCAGCGGGTAGCCTATGGGCCAGCCAGGCACCGACTATCACCGAGAGAACCATCCCCACCGCAATTAAAATTGAGCCGCGAATGTCAATTAGCCTCGCCCGGTAATAAGCAATCACTCCGAGAATCCCAACCGGCAGCAAAATCGCCGCCAGCGAGGTACCAGTGGCTTTGATCAGCGGGAAATTGGCCAGGACCACCATCGCCGGCACCATGACAATTCCACCACCTATCCCGAACAACCCGGAAAAAATTCGGGCCAGAAGACCTATGGCTACAATCAGCAATGAATTCATGGCCTGAATTATACTAAACTTTTGTCCATTTCAGAACCGGTAATGATTTCATTTTTAACAATTGGGGACGTAACACTCTGGTCCCCTCGCGCCCTGGTCCCTTCCCGCCAACCAGGATGACAACAATCTCTCATTCGGCACTTTTCTTCCCTGCGCTTCCTCTGCGTCTTCCGCCACTCGCTGACCGAGCCCTTTTTTGACCTGTTCGCCGTTCCGCCTTCTGTTCAGCCTCCGCTGCCTCTGCAGCTAGCTCTGCCCCCGCCTCTGACACCTCCGTTGCCCCCGCTAATGTCACCGCCGACATGACTTCGCCTGTTGCTCCTTCTGCCACTCGTTTCATTTGGGCCTGTGCTGATTTCCCTTCTAATTCTTCTTTGCTCTTTAGATATTTACCTAATACTATCTTTTCAGCCTCGAGCCAGTCTTCAACCTCATGTCCTGGCTCCTTGCCGCGCAGCTCGTAAAGCTGGTAAGCTATAAGCCTTATTTCGTCTTCAAGTTGCTTGAGCGTAATCATAAGCCTTCCTCCTTTTTATTCTTTTATCGACGGGGTCCGAACAACGTCCATCCGTCTTGTGTCAATTCTTTTTAGGCGATGCCTGGAAGCATCGGACCCAGCCCCGGAAAAGCTGGCCTCATGTCTTAGCCCTGAGACCATTAACGGAGCTTTTAGCATTAAATCTTATAGATGCCTGGATGCGTGCCTTTGATGCCTTTGATCGCTCGGGATAGCATCGGTGCTCTATTTATTATTATAGACCATTAGTAAAGAGGTGACGGAACACTCCGTCCCCTTTTTTCTGGCTCTGGCCCCGGCCTTCACCATTTATTATCCCTGGCCTCTTCTTAATGCCCAATATTTATTTATTGATTTAGATTTTATCTAATTTGATGTCGCTCTAGTCCTGGCCAAGATGAGATGGAATAGATGTGAACCAGATGAACATGGTTTCATTTGTTTCAGGCAAAGGCAATAAACTGATTAGAAATGGCGAGTGGCAAAGAAAAAGCGGCAGATTATCACCTCCCCTTTTTGTTTGATCTGTTAAATTATAAAATGAGCTAAAGGAGGAGTAGAGTATCACGCCCCGACTAAAAGTCGAGACTATGTTTGCCCTTAACGCCTGGGATTTTAGCCAAAAAAGTATCTGGTTTTAGTCCGAGGCCAAAAAGACCAAAGGACAAAGACAGGGAGGTAAAAAAAAATGAAACGGGCCAAAGATAATGAAAGAAATAATAACCAGGAAATGGATCATAATCCTGACACCAGCCTGACACCACCGGCCGAGACAGGACATCCAGCCGTTATTCATCAAGGTTTCTCTGATCAGAGCAAACAAAGCCATCAGACAGGAGATGACCAGCCTCAAAGCCAGGCCCATCACCATGACCATAACCCTCCGCCCGGCCATAACCACCTTGCCGGTCACAGCCAGAATAGCCAGAATAATGGAGCCAGCCACGACCAGACTCCTGACCACAGCCCCCATGCTGCCCGCGGCCACAGCGGCCACACTCACAGCAGCCACATCCACGACCATACCGCCGACCACACCGACGGCAGCCATACCCACACCCACAGCAGCCACGGCTCCGCTCAGGGTCAGGGCCACGACCATCATCATCACCTGGAGTCCTTGCGCCAGAGGTTCTGGGTCTCTCTGATCCTGACTGTTCCCGTCCTTCTTCTCTCGGAAATGATCCAGATGTGGCTGGGCTTCAGGCTGACTTTCCCGCTTCAAAAATATTTGCTGTTCGCGCTTTCGGCTTTTATTTATTTTTATGGCGGCTGGCCTTTCCTGACCGGTGCGCTATCGGAGCTCAAGCAAAAACTGCCCGGCATGATGACCCTGATCGCCACTGCTATCACCATTGCTTTTCTCTATTCGAGCGCCACCACTTTCTTTATCCGGGGACAAGACTTTTTCTGGGAACTGGCCACCCTGATTGTTATTATGCTCCTCGGCCACTGGCTCGAAGCCCGGAGTGTCATGGGCGCTTCGCGGGCCCTGGAGGAACTGGTCAGGATTATGCCGACTGTCGCCCATGTCCTGCGCAATGGCCAGGTCAATGAGGTCACCGACCTTCCCGTCTCCAGCCTGCAAAAGGGCGACCTGGTCCTGGTTCGTCCCGGCGAAAAAATTCCATCCGATGGAATAGTGGCCGATGGCGAGAGCCTGGTCAACGAAGCCCTGCTGACCGGAGAATCACGTCCTGTGCCCAAAGCTACCGGTGACCGGGTTATAGGCGGTTCGATTAATGGCGATGGTTCACTCCAGGTCACGATTGAAAAGACCGGCCAAGAGACCTACCTGGCTCAGGTCATCGCACTGGTTAGACAGGCTCAGGAGAGCCGGTCACGAACCCAGGATCTGGCCAACAGGTCAGCCGCCCTGCTCTTTTATGTGGCTCTGGCGGCAGGCCTGATTTCGTTTGCCATCTGGGCTTTTATCAAGGGCCCGGATTTCGCTCTGGAAAGAGCTGTTTCTGTCCTGGTCATTGCCTGCCCGCATGCTCTGGGCCTGGCCATCCCGCTGGTCGTGGCCATCTCCACCTCCATCGCCGCCAGCCAGGGCATTCTCATCCGCGACCGCCGGGCTTTTGAAGAAGTGCGAAATGTCCAGGCTGTCGTTTTTGATAAAACCGGGACCCTGACCGAAGGCCAGCTGGCGGTAGCGCAGGTTGTGACCCTCAAGCCCGATATACCCGAGGAGGAATTTTTGCGCCTGACGGCGGGTGTTGAAATCAATTCAGAACATCTGATGGCCAGAGCGATAGTAGCTTATGTCCAGAGCCGGGGTTTAAACCCGGCAGCCGCCACCGATTTTAAAGCCTTTCCCGGAAAAGGGGCCAGCGCCGAAATAAACGGCCAGACTGTTTTTGTTGGCGGCTTAAATTTACTTAAAGAACTTAAACTGGAGTCTGAGCTTGAAGACGAGCGGCTAAAAGCCCTGGCCGGCAGCGGGCAGACCCTGGTCTTCACCGTAGTTGGCGGGCAGGTCGCCGGAGCGGTGGCCCTCAATGATCGTCTCAAGCCTGAATCATTCGAGGCGGTTAAGAGACTCAAGCGGCTTAACGTCAAAGTCTTGATGCTGACCGGTGACTCAGAGCTGGTAGCGGCTCAGGTGGCCCGGGAAGTTGGCATTGATAATTATTTTGCCGGACTGCTTCCGCCTGAAAAAGCCGAGAAAATAAAGCTGATCAAAGAAAGCGGTCTGAAGGTGGCCATGGTTGGAGATGGTATCAACGATGCTCCGGCTCTGGCCACAGCTGATGTCGGCATAGCGATAGGAGCCGGGACGGATGTGGCCATTGAGAGCGCCGACCTGATTCTCATCAAGAACAATCCGGCTGATATTGCCAGCATCATCGAATTATCAAAGAAAACTTTTTCGAAGATGATTCAGAACCTGTGGTGGGCCGCAGGTTTCAACATAATTGCCATCCCGCTGGCGGCAGGCCTGCTCTATCAACAGGGTATCGTCATCAGTCCGGCTCTGGGAGCAGTGCTGATGTCTCTCAGTACGGTGATTGTCGCCCTCAACAGCCAGACTTTAAGGAGGGTAAAAAAGGTGACGTAATACTCCGTCCCTCCTTTCGCCATTTTTATCTATTTGATAATTAATAAGTTATAAAAAAGGGACGTGATACCCTGTCCCCCCCTGTCCCTCCCTCTCTGCCCTGGGGCCTGGGCCTTTTATTCTTCCTTCTGCTTAAGATTAAAAGATTAAATTCGGATAACTTTTAGTTATTAAATAATCAATTGATATGATGTAATTATTTAATTGACGTGATTTAAGAACAGACTGAAAAACTCAGGCCAGTTAAAATTGCCAACAGCTTGGCAGATGAAGCCTGGTGACGTAATTAGTATGGCCTTGGCCTTTAGATAGCCTTGGCCTCAGGTAATTATGTGGTCAGAAAGGCTGTGTGTCGCTTATAAAAAAAGAGGAAGGAAAGGGTAGCAGGGCAGCACGTCCCACTCCATTTCAGGTCCCGCTCCATTCCACCTCCCTATTCACGCGCCCGCGCGTCAAGGATGCGAAGATAGAGTTCCTGTGGGCTGAGTCCGTTCTGTCGGGCCGTCTCTTCCAGTGTACTCTCTGGCTTCAGCCACTTTAACCCCTTATCCTCGAGCTCTTTCAGCACAGTCTCCGGCCCGAGTCCAAGATATTCGGCCACTCTTCTCAAGGATTGCTTTTCGAAATCGGCACAGGGTGTTTCGATCTGCAGGCCTCGGGGATAATTCTTAAAATTAGTTCTGCCTTCCATCATCCAGGAAGCAGGGGGCACCCGCCAGATTACCACCAGGGCTAGCACTACCACCAGACCAAGCGCCACTGCCAGCTCCAACCAGTTTTTTCGTCCATTATCGAGGCCTGTTCTTAAGTAGACCACTATAGCCTTGAAGTTCAAAGCCAGATGAAAAATAGCGGCAATAACAAACAACGCGCAGAAGACAATGTGAATTGCCTCCCAGCTACTTTTGTCAAGCCCGAGAAACTCCCAGCTAATCCACCTGGCCAGACTACCCTCTGGTCTCACATACAATACTATTCCAGAAAAACTCAGTATAAAAAAACTAAACCCCGTGAGAAATGAGACAAAAGGTTTGAGCCTGAACGATAGGCTGTGACGGTGACGGAACACTCCGTCCCCAGCAACCTCTTGCTTATTACTTCTGACCGCAAGATGACTGGATAAAACTGTCATGACCAAACCCTACCTTAAATAAAGTCATAAAGCCATACTGGAAAAATAAGAAATGAGCGATCATAAAATCTCCTTCTAAAGACGCCTATCTCAAGAAAGATGGTATTTAGTTGCGCTGGCTCAAAGGGCTCAAGGGGAGCAAAAGGAAATTCTGACTGTTGAGTGCATTTCGACCTATATTCCATTTTATTTACAGAGACCGGTCAGATCAAAGCCGACACCACTGACCCGGGACCCCGGACCCCAGGACCCCGAAAAAAAGCCAAAAAGGGACGGAGTGTTCCGTCACCGGTCACCAAAAAGGGACGGAGTGTTCCGTCACCGGGTCAAAACCACCAGATCCCGGGTCAAAACCACCAGATCGGTGGAAGGGGAATGGAAGCGGATGGAGCCGTCGGCCAGACGCTCGCCCTTAATCTCCTGCCCAGCCCGGTCATAGGCTTTATACTCGAGCCCCAAGCCGCTCACCACGAGCTCCACCTCAGCCATTTTAGCCCCGTCAATTTTTGCCCGACCCTCTTCCCTTCTCCCCTCGACCTGAAGAATAATCTCGGATAAATCCTTCTTAATAACCACGGCTTTTCCCTTGGCCAGCCGCCCCTGCTCAAACTCAACATGAAGCCGCCTCTCCGGACTCGCCATCAAATGAAACCGCACCCCGAGTCCATCCCGAGGCACAACCTCAATTCTATCCCCTTTATCCTCCAGCTTCCCTCCCAGCGCCACCAGTCCAAAGACCGGGTCATTCGCCACAACGGTCGCTGCCGTCCTGATCGCCCCGCAGTAACCCACATCCTCCTCAGCACTGTAGTACCAAGCCCCTCGCTCAATCCATTTTCCCAGCCAGCCCCGCGCCCGGGCCATTGGCTCAAAGCCGCCCCCCGCTCCGCCGTCATTTTCCTCACCCGGAAACCAGAAGCCATACCCTGTCTCCGCCCGCCCCGAATTGACCAGCGCCCAGCTGCTGAGATAAGAAGCATAGCCCAGCCGCAGATAATCAAACAGGTGCGCCCGCGCCCCCGCCCAGTTCAGCCCATAATCCAGGATTGACCAGCCGCCCATCGGCGACATATAACTCAGCGTATAGCGCAGTCCTCCGCCCGCCCGATAATCGCTTCCGAGATAATAATAAGCTGTCTCGAGCCAGCCCCGCGCCGCCACATTCAGCCTGACCTGCTTCTCCATAAACTTCTCAACTCTGGCCCGCTCCCAGCCCGGCCTGGCCTCAACGCCCTCCCCAGCCTGAAGTTCGGGGCCAGCTTCCCCCGCCAGCAGCCGGGTCTGTACCATTTTTACCGGCGCTATTCCTTTTGAAGTTGTTGTTCCGACCAATCCTTCGCCGGGCGATTTTGCTTCTGTTTTTTTCAAATTTTCAAATTCGGCTCTTTTATCCCCTCTTTCACCACCAGGCCACAAACTCCTCTCCTCTTTTCTCTTCATTTCTCCTTCCACCACCTTCTCCATCGCATATCTCGCCATAGCTCCGGTCGCCTCAAAACCGGTCGAATCAAAGGCGAACTCCGACCCGAACAAATAGGGGTCATCTTCCACAAAATGCCGCACCTTTTTCTCCCAGTGCTGCCTCAGCTCCGCCTCCTCCTTCTTCCAGCCTTCCCGCTCGAGTGCCCGCAGCAAATCGTTCATGACAATCTCATTCATGGTCGGCGTCTCATAGGCTGACCAGCCCTCGACCTCGAGCGGCACGGTGAAATAGGCGATAGCTGTCCGGTAAGCCCGCCGCAGATATTCATCGGCCGCTAGCTCGGTCTTTATCTCCGGGTGGAGCCTCGCCACCTGATACATCCGGTGATAAAGCAACACAATGTGCGGATAATCATAGATCCGCCAGATATGCTTCTGCCCGTTTCGCCCCGGGTCCGGGCTGTCGCGATTGACCTTCCAGTTGGGAATCCCGTAGATGGCAAAAGGATACGGCTCGTCGTCTGTCTGCTGCATCCCGCCCCACAAATAATGCTTGATATAAAGGTCAACGCTGGCCACTTCCGCCTGCACCGGTAAATAAACATTCTTCGAAGCAACATAAGCCGGCCTGGCATTGCCCGCATCATCACAAGCATCAACCAGCCAGGTCGGCAGACCATCGCGGTCATCGGGGCTGCGCAGCACGCGGTTCTTCATGTCCCAGTCGCTGTAAACACCGTAATACCATTTCGACGGATCCTGGTGCTGCTGGCGAGTAGTCAAAAAGTTGGCCCGCTTTTTGATAACCGTTTCGAGATCCTCGGTCACAAAAAATTCCAGCGGCATCGAGCCTGCGCCATCATCCCCGGCAGCGGTAATCGCAACGCTTTCTCCGGCAGTGGTGCCCTTACTCAGGCTGGCTTCAGGACTTCCATATTTTATCGTCACGATGTTTTCGCCGAGGCGTGAAAATCTTATTCTGAACAGCCGGTAGCTACTATCTGTCCTGACGTCTGCCTCGGTTTTGTTTGCGGCAGCGCCGACTGTTTGCCCTTTTCTCTTTTTAACCACTGCGGACTCACCGAAATTTTTAATCGGTTGGACTTCCTCAATAGTCGTCTGGGATGGAAACTCCGCTTCGAGTTTGATATCCCGATGCTTGGTCCTGACGGCGACCAGGGCCTCCAGATTTTCCGGCACAACCATACCGGGCACAACCTGGACATCAAATTTTCCTTCCTCATAGAGCAAGTCGCGCACCGACTGGTAACCGTCCTCGGCCCACATAAATTTAAAGGTATAGCTCAGGCGATCGCCGGACTGGCCATGGGGGCTGAGCTGGACCGAGGTCGTCTGGAAGCGCCAGCGGCCGCCTTCCTTCTTCACCTGCTCGAAAGCCCAGGCCGAGTGAAGATAAGGGCAGAAGATGCCGCGCCCACCGCCGTCATCAAAATATTCAAAGGCAGCTGCGCCCACTGGAATCATCAGAAGATAGGGCGGCTCGGCGTTGGTCCGCTGACAGAAGACGAATGAGCCGTTGCCCGCTACCAGAAAATGCCGGATGACCCGCAGATTATAGGTCTCATCTTTATTCCAGCCGTACTGGGTGTTAAAGGGAAGCGGCAGGCCAAGGTCGGCGATTTCGAGGGGGCGATCGGTGAGGTTTTCGACCGAGACTGTCCAGAGGAGGGCATCCGCAAGTTTAAAGGACGATTCGACTTTGATCTGGCGGGCGACCTGACGGGACTCTTCCTCCCAGGCCTGGCGCCGCAGCTTCTCCTGGTCAGTTTCGACCCGCCATTCATAGAGGCCAGCCGTGTAGCCTGGAGCCTGCTCAACTTCCAGGCGGAGGCTGGTCGTGGTGACCGGTTCAAAGGTCAGGCGGTTGAAGCGGTCGAGGGCGGTGGTGTAGGGCGAGGTATTTTTGACAGGAAGATAGTTGCCACGGGCGTCGCGGTAGAGGAGGCGCCAGCGGACGGGGGCTTGGTAAGGGCCGTTGAGGGCCGAATCATCCAGCCAGTATATTTCGATGGCGGTGGCTGTGGCCGGTTGCGGAAAATCATACTGGACCCACTCGACGGTGCCTTTTTTCGGGCTAAAAGAAAAATAGCCGGTAGAGCGGCTTTTTGAATCAATGATGGGCAGGTCGTCGTAGAGGGCAGAGAGGGCGCGGGCAGATTGTTGGGCAGCGCGGTCGGAGAGGGTCGAGGCTGACACTTTGACCCCGGTGATAAACGGAATATAGGGCGGATTAATGCGGTAGGTAAATGCCTGCGGCGCAGCTGGAGCTGGAGGTGTCAGCGAGGCCGGCAACACGGATGATGAGCATGAAGAGGAGAAAGAAGAGAAAAGCGGTAGCGGCGGCGAGGCAAGGTCCTGGCCAACGACGGTAGAAGCTGGCCCGGTAGAATCGTGCGGTATAAAACATGGGAATCCATCAAGCCGAGAGCTGCGAGCAGAACTGGCAGGATCAGAAGGAGAGAAACCAGGCGATAAGGGGGCAGAAGGAGTAAAATCGAAAGGACCGCCCTTTGAGGCAGGCTCGTCGGGGCATAGATTCGCACCGGAACGATTGTCGATGCTGACGGGGGCAGCAGGTGGAGCGCTAGCACTGGCACCGGCAGCGGCAGGAGCAGTAACGGCAGTTCCGTCAGTTGCCTGTCCTGGGGAAATGAGCGAGGCTTGCCGGAGGTGTTTGAAGTCAGCCTCACCGGCCAGGCGATAGGTCACGACGACATCGCCAATGGGGTTTCCAGCCAAGACATAGTTGGTGGGATAAGCATCGGCCG